>VTLG01000772.1_pt1 | contig 32612 bp, 29 predicted proteins | sample 4694571 | NCBI WGS metagenome assembly VTLG01 (sample SAMN12604809, study PRJNA352737) | marine metagenome | biome: ENVO:00000447; feature: ENVO:00000209|ENVO:00000569|ENVO:01000036; material: ENVO:00002151; isolation source: viral sequences binned using virsorter ...
GTGCAGCATATGCGTGTATGCTTTTTGAGATGACAGGAATTCCTGTTAAAAAGTTTGTAATTATTATGTCTTGTGAAAATGGAGAGTGTGTGGTTTATGAAGAATATGATAAGAAAAAGTACATCAATTTACTCTCCAACTATATTAGAGAGTTTGTTGAATTTAAACTCCAAGACTATGTTAAATCCTGAAGAAAATGATTTAAATTCTCTTATAGAGAATAAGTTTTATTGTACTCGTAAATTTGCGGAGGAGATTGAATCTATTGTTAAAGACAATAAGGATATGAAATATATTGATGCTATTGTTTTCTTTTGTGAAAAAAATAATCTTGATGTAGAAGTTATTCCTAAGTTGATGTCTAAACCTTTGAAAGAAAAACTTAAATGTGAGGCGATGGAATTGAATTTTTTAAAGAAAACCTCTCATGCTAAGTTGCCATTATGAATGATATTTTGGAAATGAAGAAACTTTTACCGGGATCTATGTGTCCGGTAATGATGATTCGTATTCCTAAACCTATTATGAAAGAGATAGATGGGTGGGTTAAGGAATGTAGAAAGGTTAAAGATAATCCTTTAAGAGAATTGAGATCTCATGATAATTATGGGTATAATTCCAATCCTGAGAGAAAGAAATATAATTCTTATCAAACTGCTGTTCCGATACATTTGATTGAGAATTCTTATTGGTTAGCTTGGACATTGAGATTGGCTACCAAGTATTGGGGTGCCACTGTATATGATCATCGTCAATTTAAATTAGGAAGATGGGATGGTCATTGGGATGGTTATGATCTTTGGATTAATTTTGCTTATCAAGGAAGTGAGAATCCTGTTCATTGTCATAGAGGACATCTTTCTGGGATAATCTATTATAAAAATGCAGATGAGCATATAACTGACTTTCCTCAACATAATGCAGCATACTCTGGGGAACCAGGAACCATGCTATTGTTTCCTGCTGATGTTCTGCATGGAGTATCTGAAAAGAAGAGTAAAAACGAAAGGATTACCTTTGCTTTTAATATAGATGAAGCAACAAAACCCACATAATGACTAAAGTGACACCTTTTGAGACATATAAAGCTTTCATTGCTTTGAAGACTCATTTTTGTAAAGATGGGTATGATTATATTCAGCATAGATCGCAAAGAATTAAAGCAAAACCAGAATCATTTTATAAAAGAAAGGATAGACATTATTTTGAGAGATTATCTAGACAATATAAAGATGATGAAATTGTAAATCTTTTTGTTTCTAATTTTGCTACAGATGAAGATCCTGAGACCGTTTATATGGCTAATATTGTTAAGTATGGTGAGAGGACTTATAAATCTTGGCAGAAGAAGATACAATCTTTATCCTATACTTTTAAACAAGATTCTCATAAATTATTTGATGATCAAAAAATAGATGATGTCTTTGATTGTTCTCAAGGACATCCTCCTCTTCTTAGAAGTTATCTTGCTGGAGATATTTCTCTTGAGAGTGTTGTAATTTATGATAGGATATTAGGATACGTTAAAGATTTTGATAAGAAATTGGATCCTTATGTATGGGGTGGGGTTAGCAAGAAAATAAAGAAGTATTCTCCCTTCATAAATATAGATGTATTCCGTTATAAAAAAATCTTGAAAGAGATTGTACTATGAGTTTCTTTAAATCGGACTTAGTACAAGAAGAGTTAAAGGAGATTGAAAGATTACAACAAGAAGTTTTTTCTGTTGCTTTTACTTTTTCTTCTATGAGTAAGTCTGATCAATTGGACCATATTACAACTCTAGAGAAACTTCTTGATAAACAAAGAGTTCTTTATACTCGTTTAAGTTTATCTGATGATCCTCAAGCAAAAATAATGAAAAAACAGATTATAGATGGAGCATCTCATATGGGGTTCCCTCCTGGTGTTGATTTAAATAATGTCTTTAACAATATGTTTAAGATGGTTGAAAACATGAGGAAATCCATTGACGAGTCTTTCCATTCTTGATATAATAACGAAGTACACACAAGCCAAATACAATTAATACGGAGAATACGTATGTCTTTTAATGACCTAAAAAAACAAAGCTCTTTGGGCTCTTTAACCAGCAAACTGGTAAAAGAAGTAGAGAAGATGAATAGTGGAGGTGGTGCTGCTGGTGCAGACGAGCGTCTGTGGAAACCAGAAGTAGATAAAACTGGTAACGGTTATGCTGTTATTCGTTTCCTTCCTGCTCCTGAGGGAGAAGATCTTCCTTGGGTAAAATTATTTTCTCATGCATTCCAAGGACCTGGAGGATGGTATATTGAGAATTCTCTTACCACTATTAATCAGAAAGATCCCCTTGGGGAATTGAATCGTTCCTTATGGAATAGTGGTAATGATGCTGATAAGGACACTGTTCGTAAGCAAAAGCGTAAGTTATCTTTTTATGCAAACATTTATGTTGTAAGAGATCCTGCTAACCCTGACAATGAAGGAAAAGTTTTCCTTTATAAGTTTGGTAAGAAGATCTTTGATAAGATTATGGATGTAATGCAACCAGAGTTTGAGGATGAAACACCAATCAATCCTTTTGATTTCTGGCAAGGTGCAAACTTTAAGTTGAAGATCGTTAAGAAGGATGGTTTCTGGAACTATGACAAGTCAGAGTTCGATTCGTTAGCACCACTTCTGGATGACGATGACGCATTAGAAGCAATCTGGAAGAAAGAGTACTCTCTTGCTGCAGTTACTGCTCCTGATCAATTTAAATCTTATGATGCTTTGAAGAAGCGTCTAGACGCTGTTTTGGGTGTTGCAGTCTCTAAGTCTGTGGTTCAAGAAACAGAGTATGATGGTTATCAGGCACAAGAGGATAAGAAAGTTACTGAAGATCAAGTCTATCAGAAACTTGAGAAGTCATATCAGAAGAGTAAAGCTGTTTCTACTGATGAGACCGTTGAAGAGGAAGATGATACCCTCTCTTACTTCGCAAAACTTGCGGAGAGCTGAGGGAAAATCAACTTTTAATTCCAAAATCGGGGCAAAAATTTCTCAGCAATTTTTTTGCCCTATTACTTTTTTTTAATTATAGAGTCTGATGTTTTCGCCTCTTACTATATTGTCAGAGACGTATTGAGTACTTCCTTTTCTATAAGGCATCATAGATTCCAGATCGGATATTACTAGCGCAACATAATCAGTTTTGAGTAAATATATATTTCTTTTTTTATCTTCTTTTCTAGTTTCATAAGTATAATTGGATATTGAATCAGTAATACTAGTAGATACCTTTTCAGTTCCTGTTCCAGTATCATAGTAAGTAACAGAATATGTTTGTGGAACTTCATATCCTTTAGGTATAATTAATCTTCCTGCTGTATCTTTTACTTCTTGAGATTCATAGTGATGGACAGCATATATTTTTTCAGTAGTTCTATACTTATTAATTAGATGCTTATCGAATGCATCTTGATTCAATGGCCATTCATCTTCTACATTTACAATATTATTAGAAAGAAGAACTAACCAATCTAGATATTGATCGCCATATATCTTAAAAGCAACGTTGTCAGGTCTTTCTTCTCCAACAACCTTATACTTAGTGAAGTTAGTAAGATCTTGAAGAACATCTGAACGTAATTTTGCTCTTTTAAAGAGGTTCTTTACTTCAATATAATCTGATATATTTTTGGATTTGGTCAGCCTACTGACATATTCAAAGTTAGGAATATAGGAAAAATAAGGTTTAGCCATTGTTAGAATCCCATATCGTTAGAATGCTCATCATAATCACTATCATAATTGGGTTCAAGTTCTCCAAAGGTCATGGCTACAGTATAAGAAGTCATTGATCTGTCTCTGTAAGTCATGTAAGAACCATCAGGAGTGTAATTAGCAGTAAATGCTGTGAGAGCACAAGGTTTAAATTTATGTAGGAAGGGATGTCTTCTTCCATCAGTTAGATATTCTAATTTAAATATATTAGGAGTTTTTAGGAAGATATTGCCTGTAGATACCTTAGGAGCCATATTCTTTTTAAAGCTTTTAATAATTCTACGAATTATTCTTGCTTCTTCATCAGATCTTGGAGTAAATCTGAAATTAAAATTGAAAGTACGTAATCTGGGACCACCAAAGAGAAGTTCTAAGTTGGGATTGATTACAGTACCAGTAGCCCTAGCAGTGACGTTTGCTCCTACTGCTTGACCTGCAAAGTATGCTGCTATAAACGGTTTTAGGGCGGGGTCATTTATTAATGTTTTTGCAGCATCTCCAGTACCTTGAAGAATGTTAGTTAAAGCGGATGTGAATCCTTCTTTTATTTCTCCTCGACCCAACCTCTCTGCTAATGTGTTAATACCTCCTAGTGCTATTCCCGCTCCTAGTCTTTGTATTTCATTGAGCTTATCTCCGCCCCAATCAACAGAATTGGATTCTGCAATATTGGGTTGCATAGGGAGTTGAATAGTATCAATGCTTCTTCCAAATCTGGCGGTAGTTCTTCTATCAGGATTATCTCTTCCTAGTGAGAACATTCCTGTTCCAGCTGGAACATACTCATAAGAAGTAATTTGAATATAATCATATCCTAAATTTGGAAGTTCTCCTAGAGGATACCTCATAACAGGAGAAGCTGATTGTGAAGATGTGGATTGATAAGTGACATTATCTCCACTACTTGGTGGAGGAGGTGGTGGTGGTAGTCCAGGACCTACAATAGTGTCTACTTCTTCAACAACATTTTGAGAAGTTGATCCAAATAAAGCAGTAGAATCGAGACCAAAAATATTTTCCGAGGTTGGTTGTTGGAGATTATTAATTATTCTTCCATCATGTGGGTGTTCTACTAATTGTATTCGGTTATCAAAGAATGCTATACGTTGATTATCTCTTTCAGCTGGACTATCATAATAGGCAACGTTATTAAAGACGTCTGCAGATACTCTATTAACTTTCCAAGAAAGAGAAGTAGTCCATTGCTGATTAAAATCGGCAGTAGATAAAGAAGGTTGACCTTTTTTAGTTCTTATAGCGTTATATTGATATAAGAAATTTGAAGTAGGCTCACTCCATACTCCATCTGTTCCAGAAGAAGTGGCAAATGTGGTAGTGCCGGATTTAACCGTTCTATCTCCTGTTGATGTATTAGTAGTTACATTTACTTGTAGACCATCTAAATCCATGGTCTTTGTTACTTCTGCCATTAGATATGGTAGTCGGTCTATTTAGTTATTTATCTTGAAATTTTGATATGGTATGGAGCGTAAATCATCTATTTCTAGAGGATAAGCTAAGTAAAGGTTACCTATTGTTTGTTGCCAGTCATAATTTCTAAACCCTGGCCAATGATAATTGATTCCTCTAAATCCCCAATTAAAAAGATTAACACATGCTATAAGGGGAAATTCATCATATCGAATTCTAGGAGTTTTTGGATCATAGATGAAGGTGTAGTATCTTCCTATAGTTGGAGCTACTTCTATGGTATCGTTAAGAGTTTCCATTATTGCCAACATCATATCCTCAGGATCAGTCATAGCAGCAATATCGCTGACTACATGTTCTAATCTATTTTTTGGATTTTCTAGATACTCTTCTTGTTCCGGATCCATTGTTGTTAAACAGTTGTTCTTCAGTTATAATTTTAAATTCTAAAAGATTATCTTTACAAAATTCTTGGGCATATTTCCATTTAGCCTGGTTAACAGCATAGAGTCTCATTTCATTGATATAAGTTTTAGTAACTCTACTTCTTTTTTTAGGCTTTTCAGTTTGTCTTTTAGGTTTCACCTCAATGACATATTTTTTGATTGATCCATTAGACTCTTTGACTTTAATTAAGTAGTCTGGATAATATCGATGTACCTTATTATCTATGGGAGAAAGGTAGGGGATTGAGAATTCTTCAGAAGCATATTGTATAATATTATCATTGCTATCACAGTATTGTAAGAATCTAAGTTCCCAACTACTGCGGTAGACTATATTATTAACATCTCCTACATATTTTTCAGGATGACGTGGATGAAATAATCCTTGGTGATACTTAGAATCACGCGGCATCTTACCTACATAGTAATAACAATTAGACGTATTTATAGATGCCTGCTCAGTATACAGGTCCTAGGCCAAATAGAGTTAGCACTTCTTCTTTGAAGAGTAGGATTTTACATCTTGCTCAAACTTCTGTATACCAAGTCAAAATGCAACCACCTTCTACTGTGGTGGCTTTTTTAGGTGAGAGGAATTTTAATTATTATGGAGATGGGCAAGATGTTGAATTGAAGTGTTCTGAAGCCACTTTACCTGGCACCAGTTTAGCTACTCACGATGTCACAAATGATTTTGCTGGTGTGACAGAGAAGATGGCTTATCGTAGGATGTATGATGAGACTATAGATTTAACTTTTTATGTTGATAATAATTATGATACAATTGAATTTTTTGATGGTTGGGTAGATTATATTGCTAATGGATCTTTTACTGATAGAGGTACAATGAAAGATCCTACTGCTTTTTATAGGATGAATTATCCTGATACTTATAAGAGTAATATATATTTGACTAAATTTGAAAAGGATGTTGGTAGGAATAGATCTAAGCAATTAAATTATACTTTTGTGAATGCCTTTCCAATTTCTGTTGGTGCTATGCCAGTTTCCTATGGGCCTAGTGACACTTTAAGATGCACAGTTTCCTTTTCTTATATGCGTTATATTAGAGAAAGAGAGTTTGTGGAAAGGAGTAGAAGAGATTTGGAACCCAGTAGGCGCTGGGTACGGGAATTTGTTAATGAGGGTGGCGGTTTATTGAATTAAGAGCTTTGGATTTTCTCCCTAAATAACCATACTGAAATCTTTATAAGATATTATGCCTTTACCAAAAATTGCCACGCCAACTTATGAATTGGTATTACCGTCTTCAGGAAAGAATATAAAATATAGACCTTTTTTAGTTAAAGAAGAAAAACTTTTAGTTCTTGCATTGGAGAGTGAAGATACTAAGCAAATTACTACTGCTATTAAAGCTGTATTGAGAGGATGTATCTTAACCAAAGGCGTTAAAGTAGATCAACTTCCTACATTTGATATTGAATATCTATTTCTTAACATCAGAGGTAAGTCTGTTGGAGAAGAGGTAGAACTTAAGATTACTGCACCTGATGATGGGGAAACTGAGATTCCAATTACTATTAATATTGATGAAATTGAAATTCAAAATGATGATGAACACACTAAGCAGATTAAGGTTGATGATAATTTGATGATGGAAATGAAGTATCCTTCTTTGGATCAATTCATTAAGAGTAACTTTGATTTTAGTGGTAAGGTTACTATGGAGAATTCATTTTCATTAGTTGCTAGTTGTGTGGATAAGATTTATAGTGCAGATGAAGTGTGGAGTACTGCAGATTGTACTAAGAAAGAAGTTATCGATTTCTTAGAACAGATGAATTCAGGACAGTTTAAAGAGGTTGAGAAATTCTTTACTACTATGCCTAAGTTATCTCATACAGTTAAAGTTAGAAATCCAGTGACTGAAGTTGAGAGTGATGTTGTTCTTGAGGGCTTATCATCTTTTTTCGGATAGGCATGATCCATATGGATCTGGAGAGTTATTTTAAACTTAACTTCGCCTTGATGCAGTATCATAAATATTCATTAACTGAAATAGAAAATATGATGCCTTGGGAACGTGATGTATACGTTGCCCTATTGAAACAACATCTAGAGGAAGAGGAACAAAAACAAAAACAGCAGCAGTATGGCTAATCAGGAAAAAACAATTGATCCTAGAATACTGGAGCTGCTCGGCTTACAAGATATTTCTGACTTGGATTATGGAGAATATAAAACTCTTTTAAAAGAAGCAATGGTAAAAAACCATCCTGATAGGGGTGGGAACTTAGACGACTTTAAATTATTATCTATAGAAAGAGATAAAGTAAAGAATGAGGATGATAAAGGTAAGGTTAAAGGTAAAAAGGAAGGAGCTAAATCATTTGTAAGTCGATTAGCATTACCTGGAGGAGGAGTAAAACCTGTTCCTGATATTAAACCTTCTGAGAATTTATTAGAACCTCCAGATGAAGAAGAGAAAGAAGATAATGTTATAGTAAAAGGATTAAAATCTGTTTTAGATTCCTTAAAGGGAATTGCAGATCTTTTATCTGATCAGTTTAAATTTGATAAAGATGCTCATGCTGCTGCAGTTAAGAGACAGAAAGATCAAGATAAGAAAGATAGAGAGGCTGCATTAGAAGCGAAGAAGAAATCAGAAGATCAAAAGAAATCTCTTAATATCGGATTTAAAGCTCCTAAACCTCTTACTAATATTTTTGATGCATTTAAGAAATTCTTTGGTAATATTTTAGCAGGGGGAGTTGTTGTAGGTTTATTAGATTGGTTATCAAAAAATGAAGGTAAGATAGATGAGTTTGCTAATTGGTTCCAAGAAAATATTAATGGCATTTTAATAGGATTAGCAGCTTTGGCTGTATTACCTATAGCTCTTACTCTCTTTAATTTAGCTGCTGCCTTAGTGACGGGTATAGCGTTATTAAAACCAGCATTAGCATTTTTCTTTAGTCCTTGGGGATTGCTTGCTCTTGCTGCTGGAGTTGTGGGATATGTTGGGTGGAAGTGGATGAAAAAGCAGGTGAGTGGGGGAGGAGAGTTTGAATCTTTTGATCAGAAATTAAGACAAGAGACCAAAGAGTCTGGCCTAGATTTTAAGAATGCTAAAACAGGAGCATTGGTTCTGGATGATGAGGGAAAACCCATTCGTGTAAAGACATGGGAAGGAGATACAGGTGCAGCAGGTGATGATAAATGGGGAAGTTTTATGGGGAGACCTATTAATCTTGCTGCTGGTGATAAAGGAAAGAATACGAGTGCTGAGATTAATTTAACAAACCCATCTCATAGAGAATGGATACTGAATTATTTCGGTGAAGAGAAATTGGCTCAATTGGATGCAGCTTATGAGAGATATATGACACTTATGGGACAGAAAGATGCTCTTAAGAAGGAGATGGGAACAGCATTATGGGAGGGAAAGAATGAATTTTATAAAAAGAAATATAAAGAATTGGGAGAAATGACGAAAGCTGGTGCAACCTTTGGTGAAAGGGTGAAATTTGAAAAAGATTTTAAAAAAGAATGGAAAAATGTACATGAGGTGGATATTAGAGCAGAATTTGATAAATTAGTGAAGGAAAAATTCCCTCAATTCTTTGATACTTCTGGTCAGGTAGATAAGGATTTTTCTTTGGGTTTAAAGGACTCGGATCTAAGGGACTCTAAATCAGGATCGAATAAGATAGATGATACTGATATTAAGAAGAATTTAAGTTCTTCTTCTGTAGCTCCTGGACCTAGTACAAGAAAAATTAATGTTTCAACCCTTCCTATTCCAGTGAAGAATAGTTCTGGCTCATCGAGTAGTGATAGTGTAGCTAATCAAACTGAGATAGCATACGTTCGTCCTGAAGATCCTAATAATACATCTAGGGATGCAATTGAAGGAATCTTCAATTTAACAGGGGTGGGATAAATGGCATTAGGAGCATTAGTGGGAGGAATTACTAAAGGGTTATTGGGTGGAGGAGCAAAGAAGGTTGCTGCAGATAAACTATTGAATAGAAAGAAGAAACCTAAAGAATCTGTAGAAGTAAGAGAAAAGAAAAAAGGAGGACCTCTTGCAATCCGTCCTTCCTCTGCAATTGCTTTTATTGGTGGAGATACTTCTGATAAATCTGAATCTTCTTCTACTCCTAATGATGTACCTTCTCTTTTTGATAGAATAAAGGAATCTTTAGGGAGGATAACTAAAGGATTAAAAAATTCTTTTAATTTTAAGAAAGCAGACGAGAAGAGTAAAGAGGATCAAGCTCGAAAAGATGCTGCTAAAAGAAGAGAAAAAATATTAGAGAGTATAAAGCGTTTTAGGGTTCCTGGTGAAGGGATGGCGAAGAAAACTCTGGGGAATGCCTGGAATGCTATGAAAAGATTCTTTGGTAATATTTTAATTGGTGGAATTCTTGTAGCTTTACTCGATAATATTAAAAAGATTCAAGAAGAGATTGAGAAAGCTATTAATAAAATCAAAGAGGTGTGGGAAAAATTAGAACCATTTCTTACCCCTATTTGGGATCTTTTGAAATGGATTGCCGTTAAGGGTATAGAATTAACTCAAACAATTTGGAATAATTACTTTGGAGATAAGGAAGGAAAGGATATAGGAAAGAATTTGGAAGGAGAGGCAGATAAAATTGATAAGGAGTTAAAGAAAGTGGATGAGTTGATAAATCCAGTTAAAGCATTATTTGATCAAGTTTCGAATTTTGCTAAAGAACTAAAGGCTAAAAATCCTCAGGAAAAGATTAGTAGTGAGGATGCGGGGGAAATAAGTAAGAAAGTAGACAAAAGATTTAAAGGGGCTATAGATGAAGCTAGTGGGAAATTGAAGTTATGGGAAGAAAGTAAAGCAAAAATATCAGTAGGAGATAAGAAAGGATCTAATTTACCCAGTGATTATAAACAAACAGAACAAAAAGCTTTTGATGAGGCAAAAGAATGGCAAGAACAGAAACAGTCTCAACTGAAGATTACCGGTAAAGAATTATCTAACTCAATGTTGGGATCTAAAGATTCAGAATCTATAGTAAGTAACACTAATATAAGCAATAATGAGTCTTCAAATAACTTCTTAGGACTTGGAAGTGAGGAAGATCAATCAAGAGGAATGGATCAAAACAACCTTGGGGAAATTGCTATGGATACAAATAGAGCTAGATCTTTGATTAGAAGTGGTCAAGTTCCAGTTTTGACTCCCGGACAAGCAAAAGATATTTTGAATAATCCAGGAGCAGCAGGTGACTTGGATATGGATACTATTCAGATCCTTAAAAGAATGATGGTACAAAATACTGGTAATTCTAGTCTTGTTGCTTCTATTTCAAAAGAAGCATCTTATGATGCAGAGGGTGGATCAGTTTTAGTAGTACCTATGGCAACAGGTAGTGGAGGATCTTCTGCTGGAGGTGGTGGAGGTGGATCTGGTGTATTGCCTATAATTGTTGAGGTAAATAATAATGATCAAAGAATACAATCAAGGATGTATAGAGCCTAAATGACACGTTCTCCTTACAGGATCTCTTCAGGGGGTTCTTCATTTCATGATTTTACTTCTACCTCTAGTGGAGATGGAAGTATAGGGAGTGGATCTGGATCGGGTTCTGGTAGTGATAGTGGTTCTTCTTCTAATCCAGGAAAATCCACTTCTCAAGGTGGCAACATTGAAGAGTTTAGAATCCAATCTAATATTGGAGAAGGAGATGTTGATCTTTCAGCAGGGGTAACTGAATTTAATTATTATGAGAGTGTTCTTTCTAATCATATAACAGCCACAGCTACGATAGTAGAGACAGGAAATATAACAGACTCTAATGCTAGGAGTACTCAATCTATTGCAAGCAGTTTAGATTCACTTCCTATTCGTGGAGGTGAAAGAGCTAATATTGTAATAGATGATGCTCATGCAGATGAACATAAGATAAATTTTGGAGGAGAGCAATCTTTATACGTAAACAGAGTAAGAAATGCTATACCTGGTACTCAGAAAGATGTTTATTTTCTTGATTTTGCATCTAAAGAATATTTTTCTAATGAATTGACCAGGGTAGTTAAAAAGTATGAGGGAAAAATATCTGATAATGTGGGGATGATTCTTCAAGAGGTCTTAGGAACAGATGCTAATTTAGATGTAGATCCTACTGCTCTTCCTTATAATTTTATTGGGTGTGATAGAAAACCTTTTTATGTTTGTACTTGGTTAGCTTCTAAGGCAGTTCCTGAAAGTTCAAATACAGATTCAATTGGAAATGCAGCAGGATATTTATTTTATCAAACTAAAGATGGATTTCACTTTAAATCTATTGATAAACTTTTTAGTGGTACTCCTTATAGAAAATTTGTTTATAATAATACTGAGAAAATGCCCGCTGGAGCAGATGCAAAGATTTTAAGTTATAGTATTGATAGAGATATTGATTTACAAAAGAATCTATCTTTAGGGGTTTATTTTAATCGTTCCATTTTCTTCAATCCTCTTTCCTTTGTATATGAGGCAGTAGAATATGATATTAATAAACAAAAAGAAGGTGTAACAATTGCTGGAAAGGATAATGATAAAGATTTTGTGGTAGTTGCTGAAGAATTTTCTAGTTCTCCATCTAGAATAATGAATAATATTTTAGATATAGGAACTCTTCCTTCAGGTGTTACTTCAGAAAAACAATTGGAAGAATGGAAAAATGATAAGGAGAATCCTAATTTTAAATCAGCTGAAACATTAGCTCAATCTATAATGAGATACAATCAATTGTTTACTGTTCAGACTAATATTCAAATTCCTGGTGATTTTAGTATTAGAGCTGGTGATTTAGTTGAGTGTGAATTTCCATATTTGAAGGGAGGAAATGCTGATGAAGTTAATCCACAAAGTAGTGGTATATATATGGTAGCGAAATTATGTCATCAAGCTACTGCAGGTGGATCAGTTACTAGTTTGGGATTAGTAAGAGATTCATTTGGTAAGAAGAAAAAAGAGGGTATTTCTTAATGTTATTGCAAGATTCATTTAAAACTCATTTCGTAGGTAGAGATGGATTTATCTGGTGGATAGGTCAGATAGCTAGTGATTCGTGGGAGATTAATACCAATTTACCTTCTACTGCTAAACCAGTTGACGATGAAGAGTATAAGGGATTTGGATATAGATATCAGGTTCGTATTATGGGATACCATACTGCGGATGATTCTGAAAATGGGCTGAAGGATGCTGATTTGCCTTGGGCAACAGTAATGTATCCTGTTACTGCTGGAGCAGGAAATGCCACTATGGAAAGACCCGTTTTAAGGGCGGGTCAGTTTGTATATGGATTCTTTTTGGATGGAGAGGATGCTCAACAACCAGTTATTATGGGAGTATTTGGATATAATCAATATACAACTCTTGCTAATAGCAATCCTAATCTTAAACCTTTTACGCCTTTTAAAGGATATAAGAGGTATACTGGAATAGAACCTGCTTTTATGACCAAAGATGATGGGAAGGTGGGAGAAGGTGCAACACAACCTGGGACTAAAGGAACAGCAGGAACTAACACTGGAGATGGTGTTGATAATAGCAATGCTGTTGGTGCTACTAATAAAGAGAATAAAGATGGAAAGAAAAAAGAAAATATAGATCTTCCTGATAGTTGTAAGAAAAGTAAGTCACCCGGAGCAATACAAAAAGATATTCAGAATATGATTGAGAATATTCGTGATGCAAAGCAGGGACTCAAGGATTTTCGTTTTAAAGTGATGAATCCTATTGAGTATGAAGGATCAATGATATCAATTCAGCAATATGTTCAAATACAAATTGATAAGACTGCTCAAAAAGTAACTGGTTGGATAAAAGATAGGATAGAAGATTTATATGCCTGGGTAGTCAGAAAAATTAATAAAGCTTTAAAATCTTTTTATTTTATGCTTTTTCCTGATAAAGCTTCAGATACTAAAGCAGCAGTTGATACTGCTATGGATTTATTAGCTTGTCAATTTAGAAGGCTTATTAAAAATCTTTTGAATATGGTTCGTAAGGCATTATTGCAGGTAGTAGATAGGTATATCAGGGTTCCTCTTTGTGCTGCTGAAAATATTCTAGCTTCTATTCTTGGTAAGATAATGGGATTTATTAATGGTGTTATTTCTGCAATTATGGCACCATTAGAAGCTATATTCGGTATTGTTGGTATTGTTGGAGATATAATGGGATTCTTGGAACAAATTTTAGGTTTTCTTTCTTGTGATGAGGAGCCTGATTGTCCGGAAGTAGATTCTTCAAGTTTTTGGGATGGTCCCCAACCTCCTAGACCTGTGTTTGATGTAGATTCTCTTATGGATAAGATAAAGGGTTTTACATCTGGTGTAAGTAGTTCACTCAACCCAGATAACTTTGATTTTGATTTAGATTTTAGTGATATAATGGATAATGATTGTAATGTTGGTCCTATTTTATGTGGACCTCCTAAAGTAGTCTTCTGGGGTGGAGGTGGACAAGGAGCAACTGGAAATGCTATAGTTAGTACAGTAGGAGAAATTCTTGGTATTGATATTATAAACAGTGGGTGGGGTTACGATAGAAAACCATTTATTAGTTTTGTAGATGATTGTGGAAGAGGAAGGGGTGGTGTATCAACTCCAGATCTAGGACCAGTTTCCCCTGAATATGATGATAATGGAGATCCTATTAAAGATGAGAATGGTAATCCAATCTATACTCCAGATCCTAATGGAGATGAGATTGGTGTTACTGGAATTGTTGTAGATGATCCTGGATTTGATTATAGACCTGTTCCTGATGGTGCTAAAGGTGGGGATGGTTGGACTTTCTCAGATCCTGATCAGACAACTGTTATGCATGGAGATTCAACTTGGGATACCCCATATAATCCAGATGAGCCCATTTCTGTTACTCCTGGGGATACAATTAATACTCCCACAGGATCTGAGACTCCACTTATATGTGATACAGGTCAAGAAACTACTGTTTATGGGGGAAGTAGTTATGTGGTCCAGTGTAATGGTCAGTTAACTGCTCCTCGGGGTGTACCAGGTATTGTTCCTGGAAATTACCCCTTGAAAAATGAGGAATATCCTGTTATACTTTATATTTGTGGAGCCATTATTAATGATCCAGGATTTAATTATAAAGAAGGTGACAAAGTTGTTATTGAACCTGATAATGGTGCAGTAATTGAACCAACCTTTGGACCTTTTGGTGACTTGACTTCTCTTAAAGTTACATCTTCAGGAGAAGGATTCCAAGAAATGCCAAAGGTTTATATTCAAAGTGAAACTGGATTTAATGCTCGTATCACTCTTAAGTTGTGTATAGATAGGATCGGTGAAGATAGGATTAAGGAACCTGGTTTACAGGATAAGTTAGTTTCTGTTATAGATTGTGTCGGTACTCTTACTGGAGGGGTAACTAAAGTATAATGTCAACACCAGATAATAAAACACCAGTCAATACCTTATGTTGGGAAAAGCATACTGAGGATGGTCAGCTCAGTATGGGGATGGTAAATCCTGATGGCATTATCTCTGCATTTAAAGTCAGAGGTGCTTATAGTGCTATGGATCCAGTTCCGCATTATATGCAGATGGATAATGGTCCAAAGAGTAGAGCTATTGATACTAAGAATCCTAGAAAAGGTGGTACTCTTTTTAGAGGAGGTGGAGTTTTTAAGATTAAGCATGGGGATTTTTGTAGTACTACTGCTGTAGACGGTGGAGTACCTGGAATAGAAATAGATGCAACTAATGGTCAATTGGTTTTAAAATCTGCTAAACGTATAGTATTAATGGCAGAAAATATAGATCTTATTGCTAAAGGACCTGATGGTAAGAATGGAAATGTTCAAATAAATGCAAATGAAAAGGTTCTTATTAAGGGGGATACTGTTGCAATAGATGGAAAACAAACTACCACTATTTTTGCAGAGAAAACAGTAGAGATATTCGGTAATTCTTTATGTAATATATACGGAGGAATGTTAGAATGTCTAGATGGAGATACTAGTATTAAAGGTTCTACAGGATTAATTCCTGCAGTAGGAACGGTTCAAGAATTAAAAACCAAGATTAAATCATTCTTCATGGGATAATATTATGAAAGCACCCAGTTTATTCGTAGGAAAACAATTATTTGTTGGATCAACTTTACCTGATCCTAAAGGTCCGATTACTTCTTTATTGGTTGGACCTGCTGCAATTCGTGGGTCTATGTACTGTGCTGGGCCTGCTTTATATGGTAGTTCATTGAGTTTTATTGCTCCTGAAGCAACTATGATGATAGCTAGGTGCCTTAATCCTGAGACTGCTGGAGCAGTTCCTTCAGTTTTAAAGGTAACTAGTAGATTAAATGTACCTACTCCAATTGATGTTGTTTTGGGTGATATTGAAGGACCTGTTGGGGTTACTAATCATACTTTGGTATGGAACCATATAAATGATACTTTTATTAATATTTTAACTCCTAAGACTTTCCATACAGGAATATTATATACAACTGGCTTAAGAATGGCCACAGGAGCAGAAATTAGAAAAGCAGTTAAGGCGGAGATAGGTTTACAATCTAAGACTGGAGGAGAAGTTCAAAATGGAGTACAGGTTACCAATGGCGTAGAGAAAAGTGGGCCAGCTGTAAAACCAGTTATGGCTTGTAAAATTATTAAGGGAACTTGTACTGGGAATAAAGTAAAATTTGATATACCTCATGCTACAAAGAAAGGTAAGAGAATAAGACATCTTATTGCAGAAGGTCCTGAGGCTGGAATTTATATTAGAGGGAGGATGAGTGAAACAAGTGTTATTAATCTCCCGGAGTATTGGAATGGATTAGTAGATCCAGAGTCTATTACTGTTACTTTAACTCCATATGGTAGACCACAAAATTTATATGTAGATTCTATCCCATATGGCAGACAAGTAATTGTGAAGGCAGAGGATGGAAGTCAGCCTAATTGTCATTATCAAATATGGGCTGCTCGTTGGATTAATCGTTATGATCATGATGAGGAATTGCATGTTGTCTATGATGGAGAAACTGCTGATGATTATCCTGGTGATAATGAAATCTTCTCTTATCTAAGTGAAGATGTTAGGTATGAACATGTTTCTAATGATGAAATAAAAGATGTCCTTACTAGTGAGGAAGGTGAATAATGTCATTAACTGATAAGATTGGAGCTGCAAAGACAGAAGCTACTGCTGCTTTAGAGTTTATAGGAGAGGAAATAATTACAGTAGATGCAGAAAAAGAGCAATGGGATGCAGCTATAAAGCTTGTTGATGAAGACACCACAGCAGAAATTGAAGCATTGAATACTGCTATTAATGATGTTGGACAAGCATATCAGGATAGAATAGTAAGTGGATGTGCTACTGATATGGTTTGGAGATTGGTAGGTCTTTCAACTAATATGGGAGGAGATACCCAGTATGAGTTGGAGGTTACTAAGTTATCCATTGTTGGATATGCTACTACAGGATCTACAGGACCTAATACTTGTTTTACTGTTATAACTAATGCCGGAACTATTTCAAGTTCTACTGCAGATTCTAAGTATGGATTTATAGAAGATAATTATCATGGGATTAAGACTTGGATAGAGCCAGGTACTAAAGATATTGGTGATACAACTGTAGGAAGTTTTATTGGTACTGTTGGGGCTGCTACTACTATTTTAACTATGATGCTTCCTTTAAGTAGTGAGCTGCAAGAAGATTTTGTGGTGGGACAATTAGTTACTTCTGATAAGAGTGGTATATTTGCTGGAGCTTCAAATAGGAATACTATTGTTGGATTTGGTACTACTACGGTAGATTTGTATGCTGCTGGTATTACTACCATTAATACCGGAGTAGGAGCAACCTATGTTAGGACTCTTATATTAGAAGATTCTGTTACAGGATTTGCTTCTCTTCCTCCTGCTGGACCCTTTGTTGAATTTACAGTTTTAGATGATCCTACTGGAATTAGTACATATACAGATTATCAGGTTGATCAAGCATCTAATCCATTTTCTCCTCAAACTATACAAATGATGGGATCTGGACCTTTGGGAGTGGGTACATTTGTAAAATATGATAATTCAGGTATTTCTTCTGTTCCTCAAAGTTGGAAACCAGAGTATAGTACTGAGAATTTGAGTGATATTCCTGCAGAATTTAGAGTTCTAGAACCTTCTGTTGGTGCAGGAAAATCTTATTATCGTGAAGGTTTTAGTGTTCATGTGGGATCATATGATGAAGGAGATACTAGAACAGTTGAGAGTCTGGCAAGTCTTTATAGTGCATTGCCTTCTTGTTCGAGTGCTGTGTCCACTGCATTAACTTCTGCTCTTTCTACTAGAGATACTAAAGAATCAGCTTTTGCATCAGGATTTTCTGATTTCCAAGCAGATTTGGATGCAGTTAATGCTTTAAGGTATGAAAAAGTTAATGAATATGATCTTAGAATATGGAGTTTGCGACAAGCAATAGGTTTCCAGGTAGCATCTGTCGCTAGATATAACAGTCTTCAAGATTATGTTGATAAATATCCAAATAAATTTAGTTGATAATTATGAATGATTTTCCTGATATGCCTCGGATGGTTATGGTATCTGGGGTAGTAAATAGTAGCAATTTTATTTCTGTTCCTTATGAGTGGAAGGATATGGTTAATCCTGATAGTATTACTGTATCTTTGACTAATCTTGGAGCTCATCAAGATGTTATTGTAAAAAGGGTTTCCCTAGAGGAAGTATTGCTTCAATCCAGACCTGGAATACCTATTAGATGTTTCTATCAACTCTTTGCTGAGGTGAAAGATAATTATGAACCACCTGAAGAGGTTGACTAAAGAAAATTTTTATGTTATAGTGTGAGGAGCCAAACTAACTAGATGACTGAGCATAATAAAAAGGATCTCACTGTCAAAAATGAGGATGAAGAATTTCTTACTAGGGTGGTGGTAGATACTTGTAGTAGAACTTTTCGGTTGTATTCGAATGAAGGTGATGAGAAGGTTATAGAATGTGATACTGCTGAAGAGTTTATGAATATTTTAGAGTTGGTAAGAGGTGTAGCTGATGATGATATAGTATTTTATTCAGAGATGACCATTATGGACTCCTGATGGATCTTTATCATCTTTCTAAATTTGAAGAAGCATCAATTTTAAATCCTAGACTCCATCAGAGAATTGTGGAGAATATAGAAAAGGATGAAGAAAGACAACCACGGGGTGTAGGTGGACGTAGAACTTGTTGGAATTTTCATACAAAAGGTATAAAAGAGGTTGATATAATATTAAATTGGATTAGAGATGTAACACCCGAAGCAAGTAAAGCATTTACTAATCCTGAAGGTTATGTTTATTATGATCCCTTTTCTTTTAGATTAGTTGAATGTTGGGGTCTTGATTATGAAGAGGGTGAGGAAATGAGAGTTCATAATCATTTTCCATATACTCTTTCTTTTGTATATTGTGTAAATTCTCCCCAAGGATCTTCTCCTTTAATAATAGAAGAGAAGGAAGTGTTTTTAAATGAAGGTGAATGTGTATTTTTTCCTTCTTATCTTTTTCATTATGTAAAACGTACTCCTAAAGGTGGAAGATGTGTTTTGGTGGGAAATATTTTATATGTTCATAAATAATATATGGACATTAAACTCTGGTATTCTAAGCATCTGAAGCAGTGGCGGTGGACGTTAATGGACATTGTGACACGCAGGCAAGAATCCGGACAAAGATATGATCTGAGGGAAGCGATGAATGATATTGCCACTACTGTGGAATACATGGTTAATGATCATCAATATGAAGGACAAGAAGATTGATCCTGTCCTTTTTTCTATGATAAATAAGTCATAATAGAATTAATGCGCCAAGAAGATGCCTCTTAGTCGTTTAGATAATTTCCTGAAGAATGTTCGTGGTAACATCATCTATGTGAGTCCCAATGATTTGGATGCTACAGATAGCATTGATAACCAGGGCAACTCAATGGGTCGTCCTTTCATTACCATTCAAAGGGCACTTATTGAAGCATCCAGATTTTCTTATCAGTCTGGATTAGATAATGATAGATTCGGAAAAACCACAATCTTATTGTCTCCAGGAGAACATAATGTAGATAATAGACCTGGATGGATTCCTGATGGGGAAAATAATTATAGGTTGAGGGATGGCACTACCTCTTCTGATTTCAGCGCATTTAGTAGTACTTCTAACTTTGATATTACTACTTTAAATAACGTTCTTTATAAGCTTAATAGTATTCATGGTGGTGCAATAGTTCCTCGTGGTGTATCTATTGTAGCTCAAGATTTACGTAAGACTAAAATACGCCCATATTTTGTTCCAGATCCAGAGAATTCTAATATTGATAGATCAGCCCTTTTCAGAATAACTGGTGGATGTTATTTTTGGCAATTTACTATTTTAGATGGAAATCCTAATGGATTAGTTTATAAAAACTATACTACTTCTCAGTTTACTCCTAATTTCTCTCACCATAAACTAACAGTATTTGAATATGCTGATGGTGTTAATGCTACTGATATTACCTATACTAATGGTACTAAGTATTTTACAGATCGTACTGATTTAGATATTTACTATGAAAAAGTAGGACTGGCATATGGTCCTGCTTCTGGACGTGAAATTCAACCTGATTATCCTTCTGCTGCTATTGATATTCAGCCTAAAGCTGATGAATATAGAATTGTTGGTCCTACTGGAGGAGAAGTAGGCATTACTAGCATTAAAGCTGGAGATGGAGCCACTGCAACTGCTATTGTTACTGTAACATTAGCATCTGGTCTCTCTGGTTTAGATGTGGATACATTGATGGAAGTTAATAATGTATCTGATACTGGTTATAATGGTTCTTTCCAAGTTACAGAAGTTTTAACTGTAGATAGTGATGGGAAGACTACCTCTTATACTTATGGGGTTCCCACGATTCCTACAACGGCACTTCCTAGTGTTGCAGGAGCTACTGCTAATTTATCTATTGATACTGTAGAGTCATCTTCACCATATGTCTTTAACTGTTCTATGAGATCAGTTTATGGTATGTGTGGTTTATTGGCTGATGGTAATAAAGCAACTGGATTTAAATCCATGTTGACTGCTCAGTTCACAGGTATTGGACTGAATATTGATGATAATGCCTTTAAGAAATATAATTCTACTGATGGAACATTTAGTGACTCCTCTACTGTTGCTAATATCCACAGTGATTCTAGAGCGGTTTATAATCCTTCTTACACTAACTATCATCTTAAAGTAACTAATAACGCTACTATTCAGGCTGCTTCAGTATTTGCTATAGGTTTCTCTGAGCATTATGTTACTGCTAGTGGTGGCGATATTTCTATTACCAACTCTAATTCTAACTTTGGTGCTCATGCTCTTGCTGCAAGTGGATTCAAAAATGCAGCATTTACTAGAGATGATGTAGGATATATTAGTCATATACTTCCACCTAAGGCCAATCTTGATAATAGTACTAATATAGAGTATGGAGCTATAGATGTTTCAACTACTGTAGGTGTAGGTTCTACAAGTAGATTATATCTTTATGGAGAAACTAATCAATCTTCACCACCTCCAACTACTATTCAGGGATATAGATTTGGTGCAAAAACTAATGATTTATTGAGTGTTTCAATTCCTCAAGGAGGAGCTTGGACTCATCAATATGCTAAAGTTGTGATGGCTGATACCCAGAAGAATGCTTGGTCTGGGGTAAGTGGACTTAATACTACGGGTACGAGTGGTACTAAACTCTCAGTAGTAGGTAGAACTGTAGCAGGGGTTAATAGTATTAGTTCTAATACTTTGACCTTTACAAATGCTCATGAATTTTTAAGTGGAGAAAGTATTAGAGTATTCAGTGATAATACTCGTTTGCCTGATGGGGTATCAAATAATAGAATTTACTATGCTATTACTGGTGGAGTAGATGCTGATCAGATTCAAATTGCAAAATCAACTAAGGATGTTACAGATAGTAATCCTATAACTATTAACAACCTTGGTGGTACTATTGCTGTTGAAAGTAGAGTTTCTGATAAGAAGTGTGGAGATACTGGTCACCCAGTTCAGTGGGACGCAGATCAATCTAACTGGTTTGTAAATGTTTCTGCTGCTGGTACTTGCAATACCATTTATCCTACAATTGTAGCTATATCTACTGCTCTTGGTGATGCAACTTCAAGAACTTATATTAGTAGAACACCTGATACTAGGTCTCTGGCAGATAAGACTTATAAATTCATGTATGTTCTTCCTTCAGGAACAGGAATTACATCAGCAAGACCTCCTCAAGAAAGTTATATTATTCAAGAATCTAATGATGTAACTGGAGCATCAGATACTGAAGTAGATCTTCAATTTAGTCCATCTTCAGTGACAATGAGTAATGTCTCTGAGATGAGAAACTTTAGTTTCCTTAAGGGTGCAAGTTATAGTGGTGGATATAACTATTATGATACTGAACTTCCTCACCATTTAACTGTTGGGTCGGAAGTTGAAATTGCTAATGTTATTAGTGCTAATAATACAGTTGGCGTTGCACAATCTGGATATAATAATACATTTACTGTTACTGGTATTTCAAGTGCTAGGCAATTTACTGTTGCTACTACAGTTGATCCTGGAGAATTCCAAACCAACACTAATAGTAGAACTACTAGCCTTCCTACTTTCAAGAGAAAGAAATATAAGAATGCATATTATGTTTATGATGTTGAACAGGTTAGAGAATATAAAGCAGGAGAGCAGGATGGTGTTTACTTCCTTACAGCATTAGATGCTAGTAATCAGGTAGCAGTTTCTCCTTTTAATATTGCTACTTATTCTTTTAGTCAACCAGTTAGGAATCTATATCCTCAATTAGATAGAGATAATCCTAATGATAATCCTAATGCATCTATTTCATATGCTCTTCCCAGTCCTCTGGGAGAAGTAGTTATTGATGATCCAAAAGAAAGTATCACTCAAGAATTACTGGAGAAAGTCCAGTTTGATATGCAGGTAGGTACTGGTGTTACAGATATCGTTTCTACTGCAGCAGGTACTGCACATACAATTTATACTTCTATAGATCATGGTTTGAATAGAATTACTAAAGTAAGTATTGCTAATAGTGGTACTGCTTATGGTAATGGAACTGGAGCAGTAGAATATCTTTATAATGCATCTTTGATTGGAGGAACAGGTGTTAATGCAACTGCCAGAATTACTATAGATGCTGTAGGTGGAGTTACCGCTGCAGAAATAATAGATGGTGGCACATTATATACTGCAGGAGATACTCTTACTATTACTAGTGTTGCTACTACTACTGGTCATTCTAATGCTACATTAACAGTTGATAATATTTACAGTAATGTTGGAGATACAGTTAGAGTTTCTGGTATTACCTCCACTACCTATGAAGGATATAATAATCTTTATAGGATTACTGGTATATCTTCTAGTACAGAAATTCAGGCTACTTCAGTTTCACCAGTTCATGGAAGATCTCTTACTGGAATTGGAGAAACAGTTGCTTCTAATTCTATCCAATATCTAACTGGATCCACTTTAAATGTAAGTTCTCTTGCTTATAATGAGTCTACAGGAATTGCCACAGTTACTACAGTTCAAAATCATGGACAGAGAGTTAATAATGCAGTAACTATTTCTGGTGCTGATAGTGCTTTATATAATGATCAGTTTGTTGTTACTGAAAATGTAGGATTAACTACCTTTAAGTGTAAAGTTGGAGTAACTACTAATATTCCAGCAGTTTCAGGAACAATGTATTTACATGCTCCTGGACCTACACCTCAAGGAGGTAATCTATCCATCTATAGTGAAAGATTTGGTGGAAGATCTACTAATAATTATGCTGGTATTACTACTATTATTGATGCAGCAGTTGCTAATGTATCTACAGATGAAGTTACTATTCAAAATAATTCTAGATATGACTTTAAGATTGGTGATTTCTTTAAGATTGATGATGAGATATTCAGAATTAAGACTACAGTATCTCAATCTTCTAATGTAGTTAAAGTCTTTAGAGGAGTATTGGGAACTTTAGCTGCTGCTCATGATACCTCTTCTGTACTCAAACAGATCGAACCATCTCCGGTTGAATTAAGAAGACCCTCCTTTATTAGAGCTTCTGGACACACATTTGAATATCTGGGATATGGTCCTGGTAACTATTCAACAGCACTTCCAGAAAAACAAGATCGTCAATTATCAGTAAGAGAGCAATTAGCAGCTCAATCTCTACCAACTAGTGGTGGTTTAAATGTTTATAGTGGTATTAATGATGCTGGTGATTATTATATTGGGCATAAGAAGATATCTTCTGTTACTGGTAAAGAAGAAGTATGGGATGCTCCAGTTCCAACTGTAACTGGTAATGATGTATTCTCTCTTGGTATAGAAGCAGTAGATGATATTTCTCCAGTTCAAGTAACTGTAGCAAGAACTTTAAATGTAGAAGGTGGTCCTGATAAGAACCTCTTATCTGAATTTGATGGTCCTGTTGCTTTCTCTCAGAAAGTTACTTCTACTTCAGATGAAGGAATTGAAGCAATTTCTGTTTCTTTACAGGGAGATGCCACAATTTCTAGGAAGTATACTATAGGAATTGCTACTCCTACTACGGCAGCTAACCCTGGTGATGTAACTTACAAAGATAATCCAGTTGCCGGTGGAGAACTTGGATGGGTTTATACTACTGATAATGGGTGGTATCCATTTGGAAATATTAGTATTGGTAAGACTGCTGATACTGTTTTATTTGATGGTGTTGGTATTGGTACAACTCAACCTACTGGTATTTCAACAGACCTGAATGTTCAAGTTGGATCTGGTACTACAGAAGTTCATGTGGATGTGGGTGGTAATGTTGGTATTGCTACTACTAATACTAAGGGTTATAAATTATATGTTCAAGGTGGAGTCTATGGAACCTTTACTGGAGATGGATCTGGATTAAGTAATCTGGATAGTGTTTGGACTAAGGATAGTTCAGAAACCTGGGTTTATACTAAGGACGACACTGATTTATTTGTAGGTATTGGTACTAGTATTGGAGTAACTGCTCAATTAGAAGTATCAGGTACTGCAACGACTTCTTTATATGTCCGTAAAGGAGCTAGATTTGATAGTGAATCAACCTTTGAGAAAGGTATTGTAGTAGGATATGCTGTTAGTGGATTTAATAATTCAGGTATTTTAACAGCAGCTTCTGTAGGAATTGCAACTGGTTCAATTAATGCTGGTATTCTGACAGCTCAACAGTTCCAAGTAGGAGCAGGTGGAACTATTATTTCTACTCCTGCTAGTGCTGGAGATGTTGGAGTTGGTATTGGAACAGCAACTGCTAGATCCGCTGCTCTTGATGTAGAAGGTGCTGCTAGATTTAAGAGTTATTTTGAAATTCCTATATCGCTTGAAACTGTGAGTGGAATAACAACAGTGGATCTTTCTAAAGGAAATACTTTTGAATTGACAACTAGTGCAGAAGTAACACAATTTAATCTCATTAATAGTAATGTTACTGATTCTTATCCTTTAATTGCTGATTCTGGAACTACATTTACCCTTAAGATTCTTCAAGGATCTACTGCTTACGCTGTAGATGTAGATACATTTAAGAATGTAGCAGGTGTGGGATTAACAGTGTATTGGCCAGGAGGAGTTACTCCTACTGTAACGGAGACTGCTGCTAAAACTGATATATATTCCTTTATGACATTTGATGGTGGAAACACTTTATACGGTGTAGTTGGAGGTCAGAACTTCTCATGAGTCCTGTAGCAATTAATTTCTTTAGGTCTATTCCTACTAGCCTAGAGCTAGATGGACCTACCATTTCTTTTATTCAACATCCTAGTGATGGATCAGAAAATTTTGCTGGATTAGTTACTTTTACAGGAATTTGTACAGCGCGATTTCCTGCGCTAAGTACTGAGAGTGCCAATGGCACTTTTACTTTTAAATGGTACTTAGGGGACACTCAGGTTGAAGATACTGCTGATGATGCAGATAGTAATGCTAGGATTGTGAGTGTTGGAATTGATACTAATGTAAGTATTGGTGGTACAACTTATGAAAGGATAGGAATATCTACTCTCACATTGACTGCATTGGATTATACTAATAATGGAAAGTTAGTTCATTTAACAGGTGATTATATTCCAGTTAGTTATACAGGTATTATAAGTGGTGGGGTTTATAGAGATGGTGAAGGTAATGCTTTCAATGATCCTTTAAAATCTAATGATGCGGTTTTAACGACTTATCCAGAAATTGTTATTACTGAGCAACCAACCTCAGAGACTGTTGGAGCAGGTGCAGAAGCTTTATTTAATATATCTGCTTATGTTGTACCAGATAATGGACTTCCTTTAGAATATCAATGGCAATTAAATTATGAGGATCTTACAGATGGTACTGATGTAGTAGTTGGGGATGCAGTTACTGGGGGAGCAGAAGCAAAAATTACAGTTACGGAAATAGCACAAAATAATAAAGCTTGGTGGGATGCTGGTGGTCAATATCTGGATAATGAAACTAGTTTTATAGATTTTGATAAAGTTAATAGTTGGAATTATAGTGCTTATGGACAGTCTGGATTTGGTATGAAAGATGTTAATGCCGCTGTAAGTCAGGGATATAATAATTGTGAAATTAAAGCTTTAAGTGATAGGGCTATTTCTCTAGGGTTAAACAGAGGATGGAGAGCTCGAAGATATATTGATAATATAAAATGTATTCCTGGAGGTACAGCAGGATCCACTAGTGGAGGTACTTTTGTTTTGGATTGGGATACTCTTACTACCTATAGTGGATTTAGGAGTCTAAAAACATATAAATTAGTATCTGATAAAGATTTTATTTGTAAAATATATGGAGTTGGTGGTGGCGGTGGAAAATCTAAGGAAAGAAGAGTACCAGGACAATCAGGTGGAAGTGCTCAAGGAACATTTACTTTTGAGAAGGATCAGATTTATTATCTTAAAGTAGGAGGAGGCGGTGGTCCTGGAGATGGAGGAGCACCTGGATATCCTAATGGAGGTAGAGGTGGTAAGGGCCACGGTAAAGGAGGATTTGGTGGAGGAATGACCGCCTTTTGGGCTGCATCTGAAGAAACTGCTATTACAGCAGAAAATGCTATCCTAGTTGCTGGTGGTGGTGGCGGTGGAGCTAATGATCCAGATTATGGTGGACAAGGTGGAGGCGCTAGCTACGCAGATTCTTCTAGAACTGAAACTGGTGGATATTTTGTACCTTCTAATGGAAATGGTGGTGATGCAGCTAATTCTCATGAAAGAGGTGGTAAGGGTGGTACTCAAACAGAAGGTGGTCAAGGTGGACCGTGTCATCACAGCGCCCCAGTTGATAATAGAGGTACAGATGGATCAGCTTTCTTAGGTGGAAATGGATCTGCTGGTGGTGGCGGTGGATATTATGGTGGTGGTGGTGGATGTTCTGTTAATGGTACTTGCTGCGCAGATGGCGGTGGTGGTGGAGGATCAGGATATATCGATACTGATTTAGTTACTGATCCATCTTGGAGTAGAGAAAATACAGCTACTCCTCAATATAATTACATGAGTGATGGTAGTTTTAAAATTGATAGAATAGGAACAGTTAATAATCTTACAGCTACTATTAGTGGATCTAAGACTGCCGCTTTAAGTATAACCACTAGTGATATTAATGTAGGTGGACCAATTCGTTGTAAAGTATCAAATTCTGGAGCACAAGAACCAGTAGTTTATTCTGATACCGTTGCTTATGATATAGTAAGAGCTAGAAATATTCTTAATTTCCAAGCTATTACTGCAGATGATGTGTTTACTGAGAAAGAGGTAGAACTCACTGATATTAGTTCATTTACTTTGGATGCTGATACGTTTGGAGAGGATTATAAGATAATTCAATTCCATGCACCTGAAAGTTCATTTGAAGTATCAATGCAGTTGAAGGCATCTGCTGGTTATTATTTGAATCCTGGTCATCTTATTAGTGGGGAAGGTGGTGTATCTGATATTAAATTTACTATCCAACAAAATGTAGAATATACTATTTTGGGTATTTCTGATAACTCTGCTATTTTCCTTTATAAAAATTCAACTTTGATAGCTGTTGTTGGACAAGGTGGGGAAGGTCATCAGAGTAGTAGAGGTGGAGCAGGTGGAGGTGTGAATGTTGCTGGAGCAGCTGCTGGTGGTCAAAGTGGAAGTGCTTTTGGGGGTATGGGTGGAGAGAAGATTGAATCTGGAAAACTTACTCTTAATGGAATATATGGATCTAAATTGAAAAATGCTACTATTGCTTTAGATGCTGGAGATTCTATAGCTACAGGACAAGAGGGAGGCAGAACTATTTCTTGTTCTAAGGGATCTTATTGGGTAGATAAGGGTATTGGTGCATGTGAAAATAATAATATTGATGGAGATACTACTATTCAATTTGTTAATGTTAGTGGTACTACTATAGAAGAAAGTGCAAATATTACAAGAGGATTTAAACCTGGGTATACTATAACTGCTACTGGTGGAATGGGAGAGCAAGGAGCAGGAGTAGCTCAAGATGCACCTCATCCAGCCAATGGTGGTAATGGAGGAAATGGAGCCACTGGAGGAGATGGTGGTGTTCAGCAAAGAGGTGGTGGCGGTGGAAGTGGATATACTGATGGATCTGTTACTATTGTAAATACGCAACTTGGTGGTAATAAATTACAGAAATCTAGTATAACTTTCTCTGTTCCTTCTGGTAGTGATATAGTTAAGTGGAATGTAACTAGAAATACTGAGAATACTCTTATATCCATCTATAAAAAGAGATCTGGCATTGGTCCTGATGAAATAACTTTTGGACCTAATACATCTCAACTTCTTACTAATGTTGGTAGAGGTGCTGTTTATGAGCTTAGAGGATCTGGAACTCCTGATGCTGGAGAGGAAACAGGAACTTGGAGAAATAGTACCTCGTTTAGAAGTGATCAATACAGATTATTTGGAGATCTTAATACTGTAGGTTTGTGTGGTTTACCAGGAACTGGACAGGGTGGTAGTGATAATCAATATAAAGATCTTCTTATATCCCCTGATAAAGGATCCTTTACTAGTGAAATTAGGTGGGAGTTTACTGGACTTGATCTGAATACCTTCTACAGAGATGCTGAAGGTAGACTTCTTATTCTTTCTAATTATACACAAACTGCTGACCCATCAACATTTGCTAAGACTACTGCTAAAGTTAATCCAGATACTGATGCATGTATTGATGATACTAGATGGCAAACTATTATTAAGTTAGCTCAGACACAGAATTGGAGATTAACTGCAACGTTGTCTACCAATACTAATAAACTTGTTACTGCTACTGAAAATAATATTCTTAAGATGACTCAAGCGAATGTCTTAACTTTAAGAAGTAGTCTTACTGATTGGTGGGATAGTAAAGTTCATCCAGAGACAGGAGTTACTGATTCATTATATGCTTTGGCTTGGGATGAGGATGATACATCGGGTGGTATTGGAGTTGGTGGTGATTTCTCTATTTTGGGATGGACTCCTAAAGAGGGTAAGGGATGGTCCTATTATGCTGATAGCAGCAATGCATTCTTTGAAAGTACTGTTACAAACGCTGCCACAGCATCTTGGTGGGTACTTCCTCCAGGAGCATCTGACTTTAGTTAGTGTGTAATTTGTTATAAATAGGTATTATAGTGAGGGGAGAGTGAACCTCGAAAGCTTATGGCTGTAAATAAGAATTTTGTAGTCAAAAATGGTATAGAAGTTGCCACTAATTTAATTTACACAACTTCGACCTTAAGTAAAGTTGGTATTGGTTCAACTATTCCTACCTCCACGCTTGATGTAGCTGGGGGAATTACTGGCGTAGATGGAAATTTTAGTGGCATTGCAACTGCTGCTACTCTTAATGTAGGTACTAGTGGAACTGTTATTACTGCCAGTGTAACTGGTGCTGGTATTAGCGTTGGTATTGGTACTGCGGATCCCCATTATCATTTGGATGTGAGGGGATCTGTTTCTACGGGAGCCACTGCCCTATATGTTTATGGTGATGCACGAATTACTGGTGATTTAGTAGCTGATGATCTTAGTTTTGATGACTTACATGCTGCTGATCTTTACGTATCTGGCATTTCCACTTTAGGATATAGTGGTGGGGGAGGAATGAGAGTTACTCCTGTTGGCACTGGTGCTACCGTTGGATGTGCTAATGCTGCTGGTATTGTTACTTATTATGGTGATGCTGGTGAGATGCTTAACAAAGGTGTCTCTTTGGGACTTGCAATCGCTCTTGGGTGACCAAGGTGGTTAATAAATACACATAACAAATAAAGGAAGATGGCCGAAGCTTTTTCAAATGCATTATCAAGAGCAGCAGGAATTGTTACTACAAGTTCCTCTGGTTCTATTGGCATTACTACTAATAAGATAACTGGTATTTCAACTGTTTCAGTAACAGTTGGGGATTTGATTGATACTCCTAATTTTATTCAAGGATCTTCTGTTGCTTCCTATGGTACTGCTAGTGGTGAAGTTACTATAGATAGGGATTCAACTAATACTGGTGCAACTTCTAATCAAACAGTGGCATTTTTGGGTGTTACCACTACATATACTTCTTCGGCAAAAAGTGTTTTAATTGGTGGTACTTTTGCTAATAACACTAGTAGCTCTGTTAATTTGTGGGTGCAAGTTTATGATAATAGTGCGACCACTGCTGTAGGCATAGCTCAGAAGATTCCTGTTCCTTCAGGTAGTTCTTTTGTTATTAGTGATGCAGGTAAAACTTTATTAGAAGCTAGTGACTGTGTGAGAGTATATTGTGACACAGCAAATGCAATTGATGTTAATCTCAGCATCCTAACCGGAGTTAGCTAACATGGCAGAAACTAGAAGCGGTTATATAGGAAGACAACCGGGGGAATCCTCTGTAGTTGTTGCCACTCAAGTATTTTCTCCTACTGGGGTCCAGACAGATTTTACTTTTGCTGCTGGATATACCATCGGATATCTTGATGTATATTTGAATGGTGTAAGACAGGTTAATGCTAATGATTATTATGCAACTGATGGATCAACTGTTACTTTTCCAACTAATCAACCTATATCAGGAGATACTGTTGAATGTCTTGCTTATAAAGCATTTGATGTTGGTAATGTAACTGCTGCTAGTGGTGATTTTAGTGTAGGTAGAAACCTAAGTGTTACTGGAAGGGTAGATGTTACAGGAGATACTACGTTAACTGGAACTTTATCTGTTGGTGGAACTGCTACTTTTACTGGTTCTATTACTGGAGATGGTTCTGGATTAACCGGAGTTGCATCTACTGATTATATTATTACTGGTACTGCAGCCACATTCAATAATGTAGTTAACTTTAATACTTCAGCATCACAATTTAATGTTGCTCCTCATTTTAATAATGGAGTAGTTTTAACTGGAGTTACTACTGGTTTAAATGTAACTGGTATTACTACTTTAGCAACAACTAAACTAGGAGCTGGTATTACAGTTGCTGGGTATGGTGTTGATACTGCTGGTGTTGTAACTGCTACTACTTTTGTGGGAGCTGTAACAGGTGATGTAACTGGTACAGCATCAAACGCATCAGGATTAACTGGCAGCCCTAATATTAGTGTAAATGTAGTGAGCGCAGCTGCTGGTGCTAATATCACTGGAGTTTGTACTGCAACTAGTTTTTCTGGTGATGGTTCTAGCTTATCTAACCTTAATATTCCAGCAGGGTTTGATGAGTTTGATGCATTGATGTTCACCTAAATAACCTTATAAAAAGATATACCGATGACACTTCAAAGAGTTAAACTATTAGATATTACTTCAGTAACTGGTATTAGTACTGTTGGTATCTTTACTGCTGGCATATCGACAACTTCAGCAGGTGGAGGAGCAGTAGGAATTGCCTCTACATGTCTAGTGAGAAGTGTTATCATGCATAATACTGGATTAGGAACTGCAAGGGTAGGACTTTATATCAATCCTAATACTACTTCAGTATCAACTGGATATGGAATTACTGCAAATAGAATCTTATTAGTGGATATGGCACCTAATGAGACTACATTCTTTGAGTCTAATTATCCGATTATCTTAGCGCCGTACGATGCTATCTCTGTAGATGTGGGAGCACCGGATGCTGGAGGAACTGGTATTAGTTCAGCAGTTAATTTCATCATCAACGGCGATACAAATACTTGATAAGGAGGATTTAGAATGGGAATTAAATCCTTAAGTCCTGTAGAACCTTATTATAATTTCTTTGCTAAGAGCGGAGATGGGGTAGGACCTGGTGTTGTAGCAAATACTCCCTTTACTGCTACTGGGGGAACTAAGACAACGGGTGGTGGTTATACTATCCATACTTTTACTAGTACAGGTGCAGCTACTTTTGTAGTTAACACTGGGGTCGGAAATGTTGAATATTTAGTTGTAGCTGGTGGCGGTGGTGGTGCTGGTAGATCTGGTCCTGATAGATTAGGTGGTGGAGGAGGCGGAGGTGGCCTCCGTACTAATGTCCCGGGAGTCCAGAACAATGGAGGATCTCCATTAACAGGACCTTCAATGGCCCTTACTCCAGGCACTTATACTGTTACTGTTGGTGCTGGTGGTGCTGCTGGTAATAATGGACCTCCAGATTGTAGAGGTGGCAGCGGAGCTGATTCTGTTTTTGCATCCATAACTTCCACCGGTGGAGGTGGTGGAGGAGGAGGTAGCGGAAATGCTACTGGACGTGATGGAGGATCAGGTGGAGGTTCATCTAGTTTAGCTAGTGATCCTTATAATTATGGTGCTGGTAATACTCCTCCTGTAAGTCTTCCACAAGGAAATCCAGGATATAAATCACCAGGAAGTACTATGGGTGGTGGCGGAGGTGGCGCTGGTGCCGCAGCTCCTAGCCATGTTGGTGGTGTAGGAGTAGAATGTAGTATTAGTGGATCTCCTGTATGGTATGGAGG
>VTLG01002411.1_pt1 | contig 32609 bp, 37 predicted proteins | sample 4694571 | NCBI WGS metagenome assembly VTLG01 (sample SAMN12604809, study PRJNA352737) | marine metagenome | biome: ENVO:00000447; feature: ENVO:00000209|ENVO:00000569|ENVO:01000036; material: ENVO:00002151; isolation source: viral sequences binned using virsorter ...
TTATTATTCTAGGAGCAGAATCTCCTCAAACGATTTCAGGAAATAAAATAGTTACTATTCCAATTGATGTAGAAAACTTTTATTTTATTAAAAATAGTACAAGTGGATCTTATACAGTTCAACTTAAATATGTATCAGGTTCCGGTGACTCTGTTACTTGGTCAACAAGTGATAAAGGTTGGAAAATTATTTATGCAACCGCTAATGATGGTACAAATCCAGATATAGCAGAAATAGCATTATCTACGAGCCCAGGTGGTTCAACTACACAAGTACAATATAATAATTCAGGAGCATTTGGTGGAGATGCAAATTTTATTTGGGATGCATCAACAGGATTAAATATTGGTTCACAAAAAGAAGTAAGATTACAAGATAGTTCAGGTGGTCAATATATAGGTCAGAAAGCATCGGGTACTACAACATCATACACTTTAACATGGCCTGCAGGAGTTGCAGGAGCTAACGATTATGTTTTAAAATCTACAACAGGTGGAGTTTTATCTTGGGGTGAAGTAACCGGTGGTGCTTCATGGCAAGCCGTTATTACAAATGGAACTACAGCAGCGTCAGCTGGTAATGGTTATTTTTGTAATACAACAGCAGGAGCTATAACTTTAACTCTTCCAGGATCACCAAGTATTGGAGACTTTGTTTCTTTTATAGATTATGCAGGAACTTTTGATACAAATAATTTAACTATTGGCAGAAATGGCAAAAAAATACAGGGGGCAACAGCAGATTTGACTGTGTCTACAGAAAGAGCAGCTAACACATTAGTATTTGTAGATGACACTCAAGGTTGGTTGTTGCAGAATAAATAATGGCTGAATACAGAACGATTCAAGGAGCAACAGTTGAAACTATTGCTGGCGACACTGGTACTATTGAAGGCCAAGTTTGGTACAATAGTACTTCTGGAACTTTTAAACTAAAATCATATTCGAACGGTACATGGGCAACAGGAAATAATATGCCTTACACTGCAAGAGATAGTGGTGGTTTTGGTATTACAACGGCATCAGTAGTTTATGGTGGATACAATCCACCTTCTGTTTTAACTACATGTGTTGAATATGATGGAACTAATTATTCATCGGCTACAGCTTTTCCAACTAGTGTTCAAGGTTTACAATCTGAAGGAACTCAAACTGCTGGTTTTTCAATAGGTGGTGGTCCAGCTTATGAAAATAAATTTTACAATGGTTCATCTTGGACTGCAGTAAATGCCATGGATAAAAGTAGAACTGGACATGGGTCTGCAGGAGGACCTGCAGCACAGACAGCAGCATTAGCTGCGGGCGGAGAACCTACTCCTTCACAAACTAATAGTAGCGAGTGGGATGGTACGTGTTGGACTGCGGGAGCAGCAGTTCCAAGTTGGGCTCAAGGAACTAGTGGAGGAGGAACTCCTTCTAGTGCTTGGCTGCAAGCAAATGTAAATAGTGAAACAGCTTTTAAATTATATAATGGATCAACATGGTCTGATGGAACAGCGTGTCCTGGTCAACACAACTATGGTGGTGGGGGCGGAACAGTCCCTACTTGTATTAGTTTTGGAGGCGGCCCTGTCCCTGTAGGTAAAGCCGTTACTAATACGTGGGATGGTTCGTCATGGTCTACAGGTGGAAATATGAATGAAGGAAGAGGAAACGCCCATGGTGCAGGTACCATGAATGGTTCTTCTGACTGTATGGTAGGAGGTGGAAATCCATCTACTGGTGCAGGAGTTTCAAATGCTACTGAAGAGTGGACAGGACCATCAATTGTAGTTAAAACAATTAGTACAACTTAATTAAGGAGGAAACTATGGCAAATTATCAATACTGTGTAGCAACAAATTGGGGCAAAGGTTTCATTACACACAGCGATGCTAGCAAACTTGACATTTCAAGTTTTCCTGGAGATCTGTGGAAAGTAAATGCTAACAATCAAGATGCTAATAGATGGGTCGCTGGAGTAAATGGCGTAAGAAAATCCCTATCTGAAGCGCAAGTGATTGTTGATGAAAAAATTGCTGCAGCACAAGCTGAATGGGATTCTATACCAGATGATGATGAAAGCAAAGACACTTCATCATCCTTGTATATATCAAGACCAGAAGACATAACATTAACGGAGTAATTATAAGTGGCAACATATTACGACATACATGGACAAAAGGTAAAATACCTTTCATCAGATCCTAGCCCTGTAACAAAGGGACAGGTGTGGTATAACTCTACTTCAAATACATTAAAAATTAGAAGTTATAAAAACGCTGTTTGGACATCAGGAACTAATAGTCCTTACGCAGCTAGAGGAAGTAGAGGATTTGGTGACAGTAAAAACTCTGCTCAAATCTTTGGTGGTTATACAACTACAGCTGTTTCTACAAGTGTTGAGTATGATGGTTCAAGCTGGTCAGCAACCCCAAGTTTAAATACAGCAACTTATGCAAGTTCTGTTGGAGTAGGGGTTAAATCTTCAGCAATTACTGTCGGCGGAGCAGGTCAAAATTCTGAACAATGGAATGGTTCAGCGTGGTCTAATATTACTACTTTCCCTAATTCACCAAACTCAGTAGAAAATACTGGTGGTTTTGGTACTACTACAGCGGGTTATTTTTTGGGTGGATCATCACCTTCACCTACAACTGCTACAGTTAAACCTTCAACAATAACATGGAATGGATCGTCTTGGACAGCTTTAAACCCAATGTCTATTGGTAGAACCGATATGGGTTCATGTGGTACGGCTACTGCAGCAATAGTTTTTGGAGGAGAATCAGGAGTCCCTCCTTCTTACCCAGGAGTAAGAAATAATCAAGAAAGTTGGGATGGAACATGTTGGAGTGCATCACCAGCAACTTTAAATAGTCCTAGATATGCTTTTTCAACTTGTCAAAATGGTCCAGCAGCAACAGCGTGGGCTGGAGGCGGATATTTAAGTGGCGGAGCACCTTATTTATCTACAGAAGAATATGATGGAACAACATGGTCGAATAGTCCAGCCACTGTAACTTATGAAGCAAGAGGTGGTCAAGGTGCTGGTGGTATTCAAGGAGCATCTGGTTTTATGGCTAATGGAACTTATCCGGGAACACCAAGTTTTAATAGTCAAGGTTGTTCTGAATTTGATCCCGGAGGAATAGAAACTCAAACAGTAACAGTAACTTAAAAAATTATGGCAACTTATATAGACCTACACGGAAACAATATACCAATAGTATCTTCGGATCCTAGTAACCCAATTTATGGAGAAATGTGGTACAACACAGCAACAAACGCATTAAAAGGACGTATTTATGCATCGTCAGCATTTAGCACCGCTAATGTTCTACCTACTGCTCATGCAAATGCAGCGGGTGCCGGTACGGTAACAGCAGGATTAGTTTGGTCTGGAGATAACCCAAGTGGAAGATCTAATATTACTATGGAATTTGACGGAACTAATTGGACTACATCAGGAAATTATCCAGTATCTTTTACACAGGTAGCTGGAGGTGGTTCTCAAACCTCAGCGATTGCTGTAGGTGGTGGCCCGCCTTGGACTTCAAATACTGCAAATTCATATAATGGTGCATCTTGGTCTGGTGAAACTGCTTATCCTACTAATATTAGAGGAGCGGATGCCGGAGGACCAAGTGAAACGGCTTCTTATGCAGGAGGCGGTGAAAACTATAACACAGCAACAAACGCATTTAATCTTTATAATGGAAGCTCTTGGACTGCAGGAGCAGCTAATCCAAGTGCTAATTTTAATAAATTTGTGGGAACACAAACTGCAACTCTTGGAGTTGAAAATGGACCAGGCGCAACGCAAACATTTAACGGAACGTCATGGACATCAGGAAATGCAGCAGGAAATACTACTTCTTCTAATATGTATGGAAGTGCAACAGTAGCGGTAAATGCTTGTACAGATCAGCCAAGTGGAACTCTTGCGGCACAAGAATGGGACGGAACATGTTGGTCTGCTGGAGCAAACCCTGCACAAACAAATTTTAGAAGTAGAGCTGCCTGTCAAACTGGAACAACAGGTTTTTTTGGAGGAGCTTACCCTGCTTCACCTCCCCCTACATCATCAAATGTGGTTGAAGAATATTCAATGGCAGCGGCGGCAACTGTTACTATTACATCATCTTAGTATTGACTTTTAGTTAAAAAACGTATATAATATTAACAAAAAGAATTTATGACAGAAAAAAGAAATATATATGCATTAATAGAAAAAGAAGCACCTAATTTAAATAATTTATTAGATTCAAGTGATGTTGTGTCATTTAAAAAAATGACAGAAGAGCTTCGAGACACTTGGACTAAAAAACAAATTTTTAGAACTGAAACTGAAATGAGGTTTTCGGTTTTAAATGATTTTAAATATCCTACTAAAGCTTCTAAATACTGGCAATGTGTTAGAGAACAGAATGTTTATCTAGAACAATTAATGACTTTGTCTTTTGAGCATAGAAGAAACGAAGCTAAAATTAAACAGTTAGAAAGGAAATTAGATAAAGAAACTGATGAGTATAAAAAAGAACTTTATAAAATAGATCTTGATGAAAAAAAGTTTTCTAAAGTTAGTATGGAACTTACAGCTAAAGACAGAATGAGAGAAATTAAATTATGGTCTAATATTAAACAAGAAGTAGATGATGGTTCTTTTGATAAAGACGATGTTAATACACACCAATTAGAGTCTTACCATAAAATAATGATTAATAAAAAAGAAACTTTAACAGCAGGTTCAAGCCAACCTGAAGTATTTAATGTAATAGGTCAATTAAAGTCTATTGAAAAAATTAAAAAAGAAAGAGGTTTACTTGAAAGTCAAAAGAGAGAAGCTATTTCTACGCAACCGGAGCCTGGAAATGCATCCGGAAAACCAGAGACAGAATAATTTATACAAAAAAGTAAAGGACCATATAGAAAAGACTGGCTTTATTATTAATCCATTATTAGTTGTTGAAGAAGAAGATAAATATAAAGTGGTTTACGGAAATAATAGATACTTAGCTGGCGTTGAGTTAGATCTAAAAGAATTTCCTATAAAAATTTTAAAGAATGAAGAAATTCCTACAATACTAGAAGGAGCTAAAACTTACGTAAAAGTTGATTTAGAATAATGAAATTTACTATAGCAAACTTAGGTCAAACAGTTTTACGTTATAGCGTACCGACTGACATAATAGCTCAATTAAAAAATATATATAGGGATAAATGTAATGAAATGCCTCCTGCTAATCCTCAATTAATAGGGAAAATTAATAATGAAAAATCTTTTTTTTATGATGGAGTAGATGTTCCAGAAAAAAAGATATACCCACATAACTTTTTATCTGAGCAAATAATTGATTTTTATTATAAGACGTTTAGACATTATTTAGACTGGAATAGAGTTAAGAATTACAAATGTAGTTTATCATCTGTATGGATTAACAAAATGACAGAACATGAATACAATCCTGTTCATGTTCATCAAGGTTCTTTGTTTACAGGACTATCTTCAGTTCTTATCCTGCATATACCAGAAAGTTACGGCGTAGAATATTCAGCTGATGACCAACCTTTAAATGGTCAGTTAATGATATTAGGGTCTGCGTCAGGACAATTTGCTAATATAGATTATCAACCTTACGGATTAAAAACAGGTGACCTATTTGTGTTTCCTTATGATATGAGACATTGTGTTTATCCTTTTAATGGACCCGGTGAAAGATTAACCATAGCAGCTAATATAGATGTCCTATATGATCCTATTAAAAATAGAGGAATAACTTAATGTATGAAAATAAATTAATAACGGAACCTAAGTGGAAAAGTTACGTAATTGAAACAACAACTCCAATCTTTACACCAGATCAATGTAGACAAATTATAGAATGTGGAAGACGACAGCCACCTGAAACAGCTCAAGTTGGTATGGATAAACCAGGAGGAGGTGTCGATACTAAGAAAAGAGTAACTACTATTAGTTGGATACCATTTAAGGAAATGGCACCTATGTACGAACATTTAGATAGTTTTATTCAAAAAGCAAATCGCAATCATTTTGGTTTTGGAGACATAAGAATTACAGAGAATGCACAGTTTACAGAATACCCTGAAGGAGGGTTTTATGATTGGCATATGGATTGTGATATTGTTTTTAGTCATGAACCACCAGTTAGAAAAATTTCTATGACTATTTTATTAAACCACCCATCAGAATTTGAAGGGGGAGAGTTACAAGTTGGAGCAAAAACTAAACCAAATCCTCTTGAACAAGGAAAGGGAATTGCTTTTGCTTCTTTTATTAATCATAGAGTTCAGCCTGTCACTCGAGGAGTGAGACAATCTTTAGTGGTGTGGTTTGGGGGAACACCCCTTAAATGATCGAACATCAATTTGATCCCACTACTTTTATAAAAGGTTTTTATATTCCTGAAAATGTTTGTGATCAAGTAATAAAATTTTTTAACGATCACCCCAAGCAAAAATATCCAAGTCAAGTAGGACAAAATTCTAAGGTAAACGAAGAAGTAAAAAAAGGAACAGAAATGTTTTGTCCCGTGCCTGTAATAGATTTTCATCTTCCAGATTATTTAAAATGTTTACATCAATGTTGTAATAACTATCTTCTAGCATTTACGGAAGCAAAAAACGGACATCCTTTTAATGTCGAAAACAATATTAAAATACAACACTACCAACCTAGTGAAGGTTATTATAAATGGCACTGGGAAAATACAGGTCATGATGAAACTATTAAAAGACATTTAGTTTTTATGACTTATTTAAATAATGTTAAAGATGGGGGAACAGAATTTAAATATCAAAACATAACAGCTCCAGCACATAAAGGTTTAACTTTGATATGGCCTGCTATTTGGACTCATACTCATCGAGGTCAAATCAGTCAAACTGAATCTAAAACAATTATTACAGGATGGTTTAGTTATGTTGCTTAGACAATATTTTTTTCCCACTACAATTTATGCTGTTGATATCCCAGACGCTCCTTTAATGAATAATAAATTAGAAAAAGATATTATGGAATGGTCTCAAAAAGACAAAGGTCTTCAAAAAACTAATATTAACGGTTGGCATTCTCAAACGGATATGCATAACAAATCAGAATATGAACCTTTAGTGAATCAACTCTTTGTAGCTATGAACCAAGTATGGGAAGAAGAATTATTAGAAAAAAAACCTAGACTAGGTAATATGTGGGCTAATATTAATTATCCAAATGCTTATAATAAATCTCATATACATCCTAATAGTTTATTTAGTGGAGTTTATTATGTAAAGGGCTCTTCTAATTCTGGAAAATTAATTCTTCGAGATCCGCGACCAGGTGCTCAACTTGTACTACCTTTAAGAAAAAATATTCAAAAAGCGCATCACTTATGGAGTCAGGTATTTTTAGAACCGGTGCCAGGGAGAGCTGTAATTTTTCCTTCATGGCTATGGCACGAAGTAGAACCTAATCAATCTAATGAAAAAAGAATTTCAATTAGTTTTAATTTTATACAAGAAGGGTTTCAATGACCGGTTTAGTTTATAAAGAATTATCCATAGAAAATATTACTCATCTTACAAGACCAGAGTTTATTAATGGCCAAGAAAAAGTTTTTAATGAGACTCTTAGAAAGTCCCTTCAAACTCATGGTATGCGAGACCCTGTCTTTATTATTCAATTAAAGGATGGGACTTTAAAAATTACTGTTGGTAATAATAGAATGGTAATGGCTAAAGAACTAGGTTTTAAAAAAGTTTCCTGTATTATCAAGTTATATGACCCCAATAATAATGATTTAAATGGAAGGCCCCTTAACAATGAAGAAGAAATTAAAGACTTATTTTATAGTAAAGAAGGTCTAGAAATTAAAAGAGAAGATGGTATTATATATGAAGTAATGCCAAAAAATATACAGAAACATGGAAAAATTTAACAAATATAAAGTAATTAAAAAAGCAGTTAACTATGAGTTAGCTAACTTTATATTCAACTATTTTCTACTTAAACGAGATGCAGTTAAATATATGTACGATAATAATATTACGTATGACACCGGAATGTTGGGCACGTGGAGTGATCAACAGGTTCCAAACACTTATTCTCATTACGGTGATTCTGTAATGGAGACTTTGTTAGTGAAAGTTTTACCAGTAATGGCTAAAGAAACAGGACTACAATTAATTCCTACTTATTCTTACGCTAGAATATATAAAAAAGGGGATATATTAAAACGTCATAAAGACAGACCTTCTTGTGAAATATCCACCACGTTAAACCTTGGTGGAGATCCATGGCCTATATTTATCGACAGTACAGGGGCTGACACCGTCATAGACGAGCATAAACAGATACATAAGCCCAATGCCCCAGAAGGCACAAAAATTCTACTTGAAGTCGGTGATATGTTAGTATATAGTGGATGTGAATTAGAGCATTGGAGAGAACCTTTTGAAGGTACTACTTGCGGACAAGTATTTCTTCACTATAACCATGTAAATGGTCCTTTTGCTGAAAACAATAGGTTCGACAAAAGGCCAATGTTAGGTCTTCCCCCAATAAGGAAGGCATAATATAATGGAGTTATATGCTACAAAAATTAGATATCTTACCTGGGTTCAACAAACAACTTACCCCTACAGGAGCCGAAGGACAATGGACAGGTGGAGATTATGTACGATTTAGATATGGTACACCTGAAAAAATAGGTGGTTGGAATCAATTAGGTGAAAATTATTTAACAGGAGCTGCTAGAGCCCAACATCAATTTCTTAATAGTTCTGGTTTTAAATATTCAGCGATAGGAACAAATAGAATTTTATATGTATATACAGGAGGTGTCTTCTATGACATTCACCCTATTAAATCTACTACTACATTAACTAATGCTTTTAGTACAACTAATAATTCTCCTATAGTAACAATTACATTTTCAGGAACACATAATATAAATGTTGGAGATATTGTTTATTTAGATAATTTTACAGCTATTACAAATTCTAATTATGGCTCTGCAAATTTTGATGATAGAAAATTTATGGTAACAACAGTACCTACAACTACTACAATTACCATTACAATGGATAGTAGTGAAACAGGAAGTGGTGCTACTACTTCCGGCGGCATTAGGGTTCAACACTATTATCCTGTGGGACCAGCAACTCAGCTTCCAGGTTATGGTTGGAGTTTAGGACAATACGGAGGTACTGTTTCTGGGGAAGCAACTACAACTTTAAGCGCTGGTATTAATGCTGTAACTACAACTATAGCTTTAACAGATGCGACTCAATTTCCTTCATCAGGAACTAACTATGTTCAAATAGGAACTGAAGAAATTTCTTACACAGGTATATCTACCAATAATTTAACTGGTGTTACTCGAGGAGTTAGAAACACCACAGCTGCTAGTCATAGTGGTGGAGATACTGTTACCAATACTTCAGACTATGTAGCATGGGGAGAAGCTGCTAGTGGGGACTATGTAATTGATCCTGGTTTATGGAGCTTAGATAGTTTTGGTAAAAAATTAATAGCTCTAATTCATAATGGTCCTATATTTGAATGGGATGCAGATGCATCAGGTGCAACATCAAATAGAGCAACCATTATCAGTGGTGCGCCAACCGCGTCACGTGATATGATTGTATCAACTCCTGATAGACACTTAGTGTGTTTTGGAACTGAAACAACTATTGGTACATCTACTACTCAAGACGATATGTTTATTAGATGGTCTAACAGAGAAGACATTAATACATGGTCTATAACAGCAACCAATACAGCTGGCTCACAAAGACTGGCTGACGGATCACGGATCATGGGAGCTGTTAGAGGTAGAGATGCAACATATGTATGGACTGATACCGCTGCATTTACGATGAGATTTGTTGGAGTTCCGTTTGTATTTGCCTTTTCACAAGTAGGAACTAACTGTGGTTTAATTGGAATGAACGCTGCAATCGAAGTAGATGGCGCTGCATACTGGATGTCAGAAAATGGTTTCTTTAGATTTACTGGTAAACTAGAATCTATGCAATGCTTAGTTGAAGACTATGTTTATGATGATTTAAATACCACAGCTCAACAATTAATTAATTGTGGATTAAATAATTTGTTTGGAGAAATATATTGGTTTTATCCAACCAGTAGTTCAGAAGTAATTAATAGAATGGTTAGTTATAACTATTTAGATTCAAGTCCACAAAGACAGATATGGGTTACTAGTAGTTTAAATAGAACTACATGGTCTGATTCTGCTGTATTTGGTAAACCTCATGGTACACAATACACAGCAGGCAATGACGTATCTTTTGATGTCGTAGGAAATACAGAGGGTAGAACAGCGTACTTTGAACACGAAACAGGAACAGATCAAGTAGAAGCGGGATCTGTTTCCGCTATTGCTGCCAGCGTTGAATCTGGAGATTATGATATAACAATTACTAAAGAAGGAGGAGCAACACTTCAGGGAGATGGAGAGTTTTTAATGAAGATTAGAAGATTCTTACCTGACTTTATATCTCAAACAGGTAATACTCAAATTACATTAAACCTTAGAGATTATCCTAATAGCTCACAAGCAAGTTCTCCTCTAGGACCCTTTACAATTAGCTCAAGTACGACTAAAGTAGATACTCGTGCAAGAGCACGAGCAGTTTCTTTAAAGATTGCTAATACAGGAACAGCACAAGACTGGAAATTAGGAACCTTTAGACTAGACATACAACCGGACGGAAGAAGATAATGCCAATAGGAAGAATGCAATTACCAAGAGAATTAAGATCAGATGGTGGAATAATGAGTATAGGTGATCAAGGAGGTATGAAAAATTATTTAGGTAATCAACCAATGATTACCGCTCCTAAATTTTGGAGATCCGGACCTGACTCACCTCCAACAGAATTAGCTTATATTACAGATGCTGAAAAAGACATGATTATGAGAGCGGATCTACATGGTTCGTTATCTCAAGGTCCTAATGAAGGTCCTTCTGGAATTATGTCTTTAGATTCACAAGGAGATTACACTAGAGATAGAAGTCCACAAGGACGAAGTAGACAAGGACAAGCTCAACACGACCAACATATGAAAAATATTTTAACTGGTCAACAAAATATTGGTCAGACATCTAAAGTAAGTAATAGAGTAAGACAAGGAGCTGTACCTGAATATGCACAAGGTCCTGATGGTAAAATGAAATATATTGGTTCGGGTAGTAAATTTGTAGGAAAAAGTTTATTTAACCCCTCTGGATATAGAAATATTTATAATAAAAGAGGAGGTTTTTTTGGATTGGGAGGACAAAAAGACATTCAATTAGTAGGATCACCCGGAAGACAATATTATTCTTTTACAGACCCAAGAACAGGAGACGCTAAACCTGGATTTGGAGGAAGAATACTTGGTGGATTAATGAGTTTAATATCAGGCGTTCCATTTGTAGGTGGTATGATTGGAAGTGCTATTGATAAATATAAACCTAAAAGTTATTGGGATAAATTATCTGACTCAGAAAAAAGAAGATTAAATGCTTTAAACATAACTCCATATAATGAACAAAAAATTACATCATCTAGTATGCCTATAGATAGTTTAGCTCTACAGAATTTTTATAAGGATCCATTAACACAAAACTTAATGACAAAAAATTATAAACCTAGTGGATCATTACCACAAGAATTAATACCTTTAGAAGAAAAACAATTTATGGAATCTTTTAGAACAGAAAAAGCTCCGGGAGTTCCTTACAATGAGTCAGATTTTCCTTTTGCAGGACCTAAACAAACTTTTAGTTCACCAGGTGTATCCTCAGATGATGTTACTCTTTATGATGCATACACTGGAGGAGTTAAACCTGTGCAGGCTCAAAGAACTTATAGAACTCCAAGAACAATCGGCGATCAAGTATATCATAGTGGGTTAGGATCAATTAGAAAAGGCTTAATTTAATGGCAAAAATAGTACAGGTTATAACTAGAGCTTCAGAACAATATGAAGCAGCAGTAGCTCACTCTCTAATAAGAGATTTAGATGGTGTAATAGAAAAACTAAATACTACATATCAAGAAGAAATAAAACAGGAGATAGAAGCATTTAACTTCTTTGTAAATTAATGGCAGTAGTAAACGAATTTAAATTTTATGGAGTAGATAATGATACCACAGGTAACGCTCTTACTATGTTTGGTACCAGTGGAAGTGTTCAAAACCCACAGGCTTCTGAAACATACATAATTAGATCTATTAAAGTAACTTCAGCGACAACGCCTACAGTTACTGTATTAAATAATGCTATAACAGCAATAAAATCAGCTGCTTTAACAGCTAATGAAACAAGAGAATTATTAACAATGCCGATGGTTGTAGAAGGAGGAACTACCTTGACAGTCCAGTCAAGTAATACAGGGTCTTTTGATATAGCTATTAGTTATCTAAATATTAAGAAAGAGGTAGTATCATAATGGACAATAAAGTAACTATAAATGGTAAGGAAATTCCTGTAATACAGGCTACAACAAAGACTATTATAAAGCATAAAACAACCGGAGAAGTATATGCCACTGAAGATGAGTGGAAAAACAAAGGAATTAACCCTGAAGATATTAAGAGGGATGTAATAATAGAAGTACCAAAGCTTGATTTATTTGCAAAAACCAAGTAGATTAATGATTTAGGCAAAATTATGGCAATAGAAGATATAATATCAGAAGAGATTACAACACAAGATCCTAATATGCAGATCGCTCAGGGAAGCCCTGACGATTTTATGAGTGAGGATGAAATGGATCCATATCAAGATCCTGAATTTCAACAGTTGTTAGATAGTATGCCTCCGGAGCAAGCTCAAGCTTTAATGCAACTAATCAAAGAATATAAAGAGATGGTAGCTAAAGGTTTTCAAGGAGAATTTGAAGACTTTGTAAAAGTTAAAATGGCTACTGCTCAAGGAGATGATGTAAATGAATTCCAATCAGAAGATGAAATGATTATTGAACCTGATGAAATGATGGATATTGAAAAACAAATTGTACCAACAGAGATGGCTGCTCAAGGCGGAAGAATTGATAATAGACGTGGTGGTGGACCAGATTGGATTAATACACATAAACCAAGACGAAGAGGTAATCCTCCTGTATTTGAAAAAAAGAAAAGAAGAAAAAGAGAAGAAGGTGGAATTATGGGTTTAATGGAAGATGAAGAAATAGTAGAAACTACACCAGATAAAAATAGACAACAAATAATTATAGATTATTTAACACAAAGAGGTTTACCTATTACTCCAGAAAATATTCAAAAAGCTATTATAGAAATGGTAACTGGAGGAATGCCTTATACTGAAGAAGCAGCATACGAGATGCCACAGATGGATAGACCATCTGTATTACCTCAAGGAATGATGATGGATCAAACTATAACTGAAAGAACACCTCAAGGTATAGCTACTTTAACAGAAGATGTTATAACACCACCTATTAAACCTATGATATATGACGCACCTATTGATGAACCATGGGATACACCGAAATCAACTATGTTCGCGGCAGAAGGTGGATCAGCTGGTGAAGGTAATCAAATGGCTGAAGATGCTATCAATGAAATTATTACAAAATTTTATGAAAGATTTCCAGGAGCAGCTGAAGAAACTTCGTTAGAAGACATGATTGCACTAATGCAAGCAGAAGGAGTGTTTGAAACTGAAGGTTTAGGTATTTTAGGATTAGATGACTCTATGGATATGATAACACCTCAAAGTGTTAGAGCAAGTATACCAGGTGTATCGAGAAGGTATCAAGAAGGTGGACCCGTTGATGATGATGAAGAAGAATACAGTGCATACGTTGCAGAAAAACAAGCAGCGGGTGAAGAGTATATGGATTTTGATACATATAAATTATTTAAAATTCAATTCCCTATGGCAGCAGGCGGAAGAGTACCTTACGGTCTAGGAAGTTTAGTTAAAAAAATATTTAAACCTATTAAAAAAATAGGAAGTAAATTAGTTAAGAGCGTTAAGAAATTTGCTAAAAGTGATTTAGGTAAAGCAGCTTTAATGTATATGGCAACAGCAGGAGCTAGTTCATTAGGAGCAGGAAAAGGTATGGGAAGTTTATTGAAAGCAGGTACATACAATCCAATGACAGTTGGATCAAATATAAAAGGAAGTTGGGGAGCTTTAAAAAATATGTTTACTCCAGCAGTTAAAACAACTGATAGTAGTTTATTATCAGATGTTGTTAAACAAGGTTTAGCAGCGGATGATAAAAAAGCATTAGTAAAAGCAGGTTATAATCTATCAAATTTAGGTACTTCACAACCATCAGGTTTAATGTCAATGTTTAAAAATCCATGGGTAACGATTCCTGGTGCAATGTTAGCTGGTGGAGCTTATACTGCAGCTAATCCAGGAGAACAAAATTTAGATAGATTAATGGCTGACAGAAACAGAGAAGTAGGTGAGTGGGATCAAGAAATAGCTAACATTAGATCCGGTCAAATAGTAACTCCTTTTACAACAGGAAATGTTATGTTCCCTTATCCAAATTATTATCAAAATGTAGCTGAAGGTGGAAGAATAGGTAGAGCTGAAGGAGGGATCATGGACCTTGGTGGAATGGAAAAAGATTATAGAGAAACTGGTGGCTTTGTACCTATCGGTGAGTATGAAAAGAAAGATGATGTCCCAGCTAGATTAAGTTTAAATGAATTTGTAATGACAGCAGATGCTGTTAGAGGTGCTGGAAACGGAAACATTGACAAAGGTGCCGAAGTAATGGAAGACATGATGGAAACACTAGAACAACAAGGACAAAGACACAGACAAGCACAAGATATGTTTAGTGTGTCGGAAAGATTAAGTGAGGTAGTAAACTAATGGCTGTACAAGAAACAAGAACATTACCCGCACCATTTATAGAATCAATTGGTAAAGATTATGCTAGAGGTTTAACAGATTTAACACAAACACCTTTAGCAACACAACAATTTGCACCAACAGTAGTAGGTCAAGATCAATTACAGTTAGATGCTGCAGGGTTAGCTCAGACAGGATTAGGTGCATATCAACCTTATCTAACAGGCCAAGGAGCATACGCAGGTACACCTACAGATATGATGGGTGCTCAAGATTATGGCGCAGCTGCGGCAGCGCTTACAGGAACGGGAGCAGGAACCGGAGCAGGATCTATTGCTTCTTACATGTCTCCTTATCAACAATCAGTTATAGATGCGACACTATCAGAGTATGATATACAAGCTCAAAAAGGACAACAAGGAATTTTGGATGCTGCATCACGGATCGGCGCATTGGGTGCAGGCAGAACAGGCGTACAGATGGGTGAATATCAAGCAGCGAGCGATAGAAACAGAGCAGCGATCCAAGCTGGTCTGCTACAACAAGGATACAATCAAGCACAAGGTGCTAGACAACAAGATTATACTAACCAATTAGGAATGGGTCAGTATCAATCAGGCCTTGCCTCATTAACACCACAATTAGTTGCAGGACAAATTGGAACAATGGGAACAGTAGGAGCTACACAACAAGCACAAGCTCAAGCAGTCAGAGATGCACAAAGAGAAGCAAATAGAATGGCAGCTTACGAGCCTTATGAAAGAATGGGTTACTATGGTACAGGAGTAACAGGATTAATGGGTGGTTATCCAGGTCAGTACTCATTCGGAGCAACACCAAACCCAACTCCTTTACAGAATGCATTAGGAATAGGTTCTGTATTAGGTGGTATCTATGGTAATGTCAAACACGGACCGAGGTAAACAATGAGCAGAGTATTAAAAAGACCAATGTTTAAAATGGGCGGTTCAACTAGTGGTGGTATCACTTCTGGATTGAAGCGTACTGGTTATGATAATGGAGGCCTTACTACGGAAGAAATATTAATGAAAGCAGTAGGTCCACCAAGAAAAAATGTATATGATTTTTTAATTGACTTTGGTTTAAATATAGCGTCAACACCACCACAAGGAAATATAATTTCAACAGCAGCAAGTGCGGCTAGAGAACCTTTTGGTAAATTCTCAGAAGCTAATAGAGCTGATGAAAATTTAAGAAGACAAGTTGGTCTTGAAGCAGCCGGTATAGATATTAGAGCTAAACAAGCTAAGGATGCTGCGTTATTAGAATCAAATTTAAAAAAAGAACTTCAAAAAAACAAATTTAAACATGAAAAAGAATTATATGAAATAGAAACAGGTTCTAATACTCAAAAATTAATAGAAGCTGAAGTAGAACTTTTAGTGGGTCCAGAGGGTATATATAATGAAATAAGTCCAGCAGAAAACCATGCTAATTGGAAGTATGTAGAATCTAAAAAATATGATGCATCTAAAATAGGTGGTGTATTAAGTATGAAAAATTTAACAGATAAAAAATTTGCAAAAAATCAAGGAAAGAAAAATGGGGTCGGTAGAATATTTTATGATCCTTTTAATAATAGAGTATTAGAAATAACTAAAACTTTAGAAGGAGATTATGTATTAAGTCCAGTAGCTGGAAGTGAAGAAGCATCAAAAGGAGTTTCACTTACAACTAGAACAGGAGATGCAGCGGGAGCGGAATTAATAGGAGAAAAAGAAAATACTAAAATAGTAGGAACAGATGTAGTAGCAGATAAAATTTCTCCTTCAGATCTAGGAATAGTTAACAAACCAGTGTTTGAAAGTATTGATGAAATTAAAGAAATAATTAAATTTCCAATGTCTGGAAAAGAAATAAAAGAACAATACGAAATTGCATTTCCAATTAACGAAAAAACTATTTTTTATCCAAAGAAAAATAGAAAGTAGGAGGTTAAATGGCTGAAGATAACAGATCATTAAACTACGCCGAACAAAATAACGAAACAAGTTGGTATAAAGCTTTTGGTGCAGGATTACTATCTGGTGCCATAAAAATACCAGAAGGTATAGTATCTCTTGGAGCAGAACTTATTGATCTTGGAGCAGACTCAAACACAGCAGCAGATGTAGAAGAATTTTTTGATAAAATAAATATATTTGAAGAGACTGCAGAAGAAAGAACTATTGGTAAGTTAACAGAAGCCATTACGCAAATAGCCGTACCAGGAGCTGTAGGATTTAAAGCAGCTAATGCATTAGCAAGAAAATTAACAACTAAAGCTTTAAAAGCAAAAAGAAGAAATGCTTATTTAGAATTTGGTAAAAAAGGAAAAACTCCAGACAAAGCTAATCTTAGATCGGCTCTTCAAAAAATAAATGATTTAAATAAAAAAGCTAAATACCCAAGATTTGCTATGGCCGTTACAGGAGGAGCAGCTGGAGAAACTTTAGTTGTTGATACTGAAGATATAGGAACTTTTGGAGACATGTTTGAAGGACCTACTATGTTAAATAGAGATGAAAGTTTAAGTGGTAGTGAAGATGCTTTAAGAAAATTAATGAATAGGTTTAAGTTTGGTACTGAATCTTTATTAGTAACTCCTTTTGCATTTGGTGTAGGAGCCACAGCTAAATCATTAGCTAAACGTGGTAAAGATTTAGCTTACAGTAATTCACAATTTGAAAGATTTATAGATAAATATATAAGAGCACCCTTTAGTCCAAGAGGCAATTTGCCTGATGAAGTGTTTAAATCTGAAATGTTAAAACAAGGTTTAAAAACAAAAGACTCTTATAGAGCAAAACAAATTATAAATAATATTACTAAAGTAATTGATGGAATTTTTCCAACAGTTCAAGAAGCAGCAGATAAAACAATTAAAGGAAGTAAAACGGCTTTTATGAAAAAAGTTAATGAAGCTTTATTAGAAGGAGATTTATCAACAGGATTAGATATTAAAAAAATAAAAACTATTATAGATGATTTAGAATTAAAAAATGTAGATAAAGAATCACAAGAACTATTATTAGATGCTTTAAATGCTGGTAGAAATGAACTTAATAATCTTTTAGATCTTTTACAAAAAACTTCTGGAGGAGCAGGAGAAAAAGCTCAAACTGAATTAAAAGAATTATTTAAAAAAAGACTAGAAGGATATGTGGGAAATAGTTTTAAAATATTTGAAACTAAAAGTAATATATTTAATTTTTTTAGAAAGTATCAACCTACAGACGAAGCGTATAAGTCAGCTATTAAAGTTTTTATGGGAGGGGCTCAAAGAACTGAACAAGAAGCAAGATCAATTGTAGATCAAATTTTATTACAAGCTCAAAAAATGAAAAAACCTAAACCGTTACCTGATTTTAAGTACACAGCAAAATCTGCTGAAACAGGAAAGTTAACAACATTTGATATTGGTTTAGGAAAAGAAGCTGCAGGAACTGGTGCAGAAAAAGCTGCGTTAAGAGAATTGTTTGGAGAAGTAGTAGATCCTCGATTTACTTTATTTAATGGAATGACTAATCTTTCTGCTTTAGCTAGAACATCTGCTTATTTAGCTGAAGTAGATGCTAAAAATACTTTAATTCAATCTAAAGGAGGTAAAGGATTTTTTTGGGACAGTGCAGAAGAAGCAGCTGAAAAACTTCAATCTAGGACTACAGGAATAGAAGTAGTACCTATGAGAGAAGTGTTAGGAGAAATAGATGCTACTAAAAATCTTGTTAATCCTTTATCAGGAAAATATACTACTAGAGAAATAGCAGAAGGTATTAAATCTGCTAATGATGTAATGGGATCTCTTCAAGGGTTTGTAAGAGGTACTAAAGAAATGGGAGGTGCTGAAAAAGCATTAAGTTTTTTCTATAGAAATTTACTTTTATTTCCAAAAGGTATTTCGCAGTTAGCTAAAACAGTTCTTTCTATTCCAACACATATTAGAAACTTTTTAAGTGCCGGAGCTTTTGCAGGGGCCAATGGAATATTATTTGAAGGTTTAACTAATCCAAAATTATTAAAAGATGCTTTTCAACAAGGAATTGATGTATCGGGTTTATTAAAAGCAGGACCTAATTCTAAATTAGCTCAACAACAATATCAAGACATGTTGGAGTTAGGAGTAACTAACTCTCAAGTTCAAATGGGAGATTTAATTTCACTATTAAAAGATACTAATGCAGGAGGAATGATAAACAACGTAGATAGTATACTAGGACGTATGTTTAATAAATTTAAAAAAGCAGGTGAGTTTTTACAAGGTAAATATGTAGCTGAAGATGACACGTGGAAAATAACTAACTACGTAGTGGAATTAGATAGAATAGTAAAAGCAAATGCTAAAAGACTAGGAATGTCAGCTGATGATTTTAAAAAAAGATTAGTACAAAAAAAATTACCTGATGGAACTTATCAAAGAAACCAAGAACTATGGAAACTAAAACAACAAGCTGGAGAAATTGTTAAGAACACTGTTCCCAACTATGCTTATGTGGGAGAATTTGTTAAATTATCTAGACTAGCCCCCTTTGGTAATTTTATGTCATTTCCTTCTGAAATGATTAGAACAACTACTAATATTGCGCAACAAGGTATTAAAGAAATGAGACATTCTAGAAAAACAATAGGAAGTAATATTTCACCTGTAGTTTATGACGTTGAACTAGGTGCATTTGTTAAAAATGATGCTCTTACAAATGGAACATGGGGAACTGGATTTACAAGAATATCTGGTATGGCTACAACTTTAACGGGAGTTCCAATAGCAGTAACTGAAGGAGCAAAAGCTCTTTATGATGTTACTGAAGATGAAATTAATGCAATGAGAAGATTTGTTCCTGAGTGGTCTAAAAATTCAACAATTGTTCCTATAAGAGATGATGATGGAGGATTAAGATATATAGATTTTAGTCATAGTAATGCTTATGATTTAATAGGTAGACCATTTAGAACATTAATGAATAATATACAAGAAGGTCAACAAGATGGAGATACATTACTAGACGGATTTGTAAACGGAGTTCAAGAAGCAACTGTTCAAATAGTAGATCCCTTTATATCTGAATCTATTTGGACTGAAGCTATGACTGATTTAACTATAAGAGGAGGAAGAACAGCAGAAGGAAGACAATTATACACAGATCAAACTTCAGCTGGTGATAAATTAGCTATTAGAACAATGCATTTAACTAAAGCTCTTGCTCCTAATATTAAACCTTTCATAAGAGTAGGTCAATCATTCTTACAAACTCCTACAAAAACAGGAGAAGTGTTAGACATGGGTCCTGAACTAGCAGGTCTTATGGGTTTAAGAGCAATTAAAATAGATCCTTTAAGATCTATGGGATATAAAATTGCTGGCTATCAAACTGGAATAAGAAATGCACGAAGAGAATTTACTGGCGGTGTTTTTGGATTATTAAAAGGAGGACCTGTAAGCGAAGCAGATATTATAGAAAGATATATTGCTTCTAACAAAGCTAGATTTGAAGTTCAAAAAGATATGTATAAAAATATACAAGCAGCGGACGTATTAGGAGAAACTCCTAATGATATAAGAAAAACATTTAGTGAAAGACAAATTAGTTCAAAAAGTTTTAATAAATTAAATCAAGGTGTTTTTGATCCTTATTTTCCTTCAAGAGATATTCTAAGAAAATTTAGAGAAATAGCTGCAGGTATAGATGAACCAGATCCTTTTAGAGCAGTAGCACCTGAAGTAAGAGAATTAGAAAATTTATTTAAAGACTTAGAATTTAATCAAAGATTTTCAGGGTTTGCATCGGGAGGAATAGTTGGTGGAAAACAAGCAATGAATGGTATAAATAGTGTTCTTCCAGTATTAGTACAGATTAGAAATCAACTATCTCAATTAAGTCTAGATGATGATTTTAATATAGATGTATCTGAAACAGTAGTAGAAGAACAAATAGATACCCCTCAAATGCCTCCTTTAAATACACCTAATGTAAATCCTGCTAATTTAATGCCTAATGATGCGGCTATTAACCCAATGACAGGGTTGACACGAACAGAGACAGCGTTACTATCTCCGAGTGAAAAGTTATATTATCAAAAGCAACGAGGAGTTGTGTAATGGCTAAGAATGCTTTACAAAAAATAGAGGAACATGAAAAGCTTTGTAGAATTATGCAGAAGCAGACTCATGATAAAATACACAAGCTAGAACGTCAAATAAATCGTATAGAAAGTATCTTATTAGTGTCTACGGGAGCGTTGATCACTGGTATGGGATATGTTATATTCACTCTAATATTACAATAAAAATCATGCAATTATCAAAACATTTTAAACTTGAAGAGATGACTAAGTCAATGACCGCAACGCGGAAAGGCATTGATAACTCACCAGGAGCAGGTGATATTAAAAATTTGGAGAATGTATGCTATGAAATTTTGGAACCGGTTCGTGCGCACTTTGATAAACCCATTACTATTACCTCTGGTTACAGATCGGAAGCACTTTGCGAAGCTATCGGCTCGAAAAAAACGAGCCAGCATGCTAAGGGCCAGGCGGTTGATTTTGAAATAGCAGGCGTGCCAAATATTCAAACAGCTTATTGGATTCAAAATAATTGTGACTTCGATCAATTGATCCTCGAGTTCTACAAAAAAGATGATCCCGCAGGTGGCTGGGTCCACGTATCATATAATGAAAAGGGTGCTAACAGAAAACAAGTACTCACGTATGACGGGAAAAGCTATGAAAACGGCCTACCAGATATGAAATGGTCTGGTGGTAAAGTCGTAGGCTAACCCTTGAAATTCATTTAAAAATACTATATAATATTATTATTGAGTGCTTAGGAAGGCTCAATTTATTAACTGTCTAAACAAGGAGGTTATTATGACAAATCTAATAAACTTAAACAATTTCCTAAATCATGCAATCGGCTTTGAAGATGTCTTCAATAGACTATCTTCTCTTCACACTTATAATACAGGTTTTCCTTATTATAATATAAAAAAGAAGGGATCAGATAAGTATAGTTTGGAGATGACATTAGCAGGCTATAAGAAATCAGATATAGAAGTTGAAATATCTGATGGAATAATAACTATTACTGGTAAAGCTGGTAAGGAAGAGAAGGAGGACTATGTCTATAAAGGAATGGCTCAGAGAGCTTTTACGCGTAAGCTACAATTGGCTGACTATGTGGAAGCGAAAGGTGCTACTTTGGAAGATGGGATTCTTAAAATCAAATTGGAATACTGTCCACCAGACCATAAAAAACCTAAGAAAATAGAAATTAAATAGCTATTTTTGAAAAATTTGCGCGCCACGCGCATATATCCTATTTTTTATGGGATTATATCCAATCTCTAAGTTCTTCGCCCATAACTTCTGAGGCGATGTTAACTTTTTTGCGGAGGGCCTTGACAATTTTATTGTCAACGGTATCCTCTGCAATTATATCAACATATGTTACCGGTTTTGTTTGTCCTATTCTGTGCGCTCTGTCTTCTGACTGCAATCTTTTTTCTAAATCGTAACCATTAGAATAATATATAACAGTATGTGCTTGAGTTAGGGTTATTCCATAGCCCCCGGTTTGTGGAGTCCCTACTAGAAATCTTGTCCCATTCTTTCCTTGAAATTTTTTAATATTAGGTTGTCTTTGATCTTGTGGTGTTTTTCCATAATAATCGACCACGGAACCTGGACCATATACTTTCTTTATTTCTTCTATTATGGCCTTAATGTCATATTGATAATGAGCCCATATAATTGCTTTTCCTTCTACTTCTTCTAATACGTCCATTAGTTCGGATAATCTATTATTTTTAATTTTTTGAGTAGATCCATCATCTGCGACAAAATGTCCACAAGTAATTTGCTGTAATCTCATTAATTGAGTTAATACATTAGCTGTTGAAACTACTTTACCATTCATCATAGCTAGTGCTTCTTTTTTCATTTGTTCATATACTTTTTTCTGTTCTTTAGTTAATTCAATAGTTCTTTTCATAAAGATTTTTTCAGGTAAATCTAAACAATCTTCTTTTAACACTCTATATGAAAAAGTTTTAACACTATCTGATAATTCTCCTAAATTTTTAAAACCTGCAACTAACTGAATCGTTCTTCCTGCTACATTAACTTGTTTCATTTCTGCATATCTATTCCTAAACGAATAATACGAAGCAAAGTTTAATAACCATGGATCAAGGAATTCACATTGACTATATAAATCTAATGGATTTTTAGTTACAGGTGATCCAGTTAATATTCTTCGATATTTAGATAGTTTTGATAAAGCTATTATATTTTTAGTTCTTTTTGCTTTAGGGTTTTTAATAGTAGTAGATTCATCTATAGCCATTAATGTTTTATGGCAATTTAGAAATTTTGTAGCAAATCTAGTACCTTTTTCACTACTTAAAGCTTCTACATTCATTATTAAAATATGTAAATCTTCCCCTGTCTCAAATAAAGTGTCTAATTTGTCTTGTTGTTTTTGATTAATATTAGCTTGCCACAACACACATTTATGACTTACATGATCTGCTAGATGATTAGGTATTTCTTGATTATACCAAGTTCCTATAACTCCTTTAGGAGCTATTATAAGAGCCCCATTAATTTTACCTTTGTCATAAAGAACAGATAAATTATCTATAAGAACTTTAGTCTTACCAGTTCCCATTTCCATAAAATATGCAAATGTTTCTTTGTTCCAAGACTTTTCTAATGCATTAAGCTGATGCTTATAGGGTTGTGTTTTAAATTTGTAATTCATTTTTATAACTTTCTTGACATCTATTATAGCACATGTTATAATAGTTGTCAATATGGAGAAAGAAAAAAGTTTGGACTATGGATCAATAATGCGTCCTGCTAACGAACCTACAGTATATGTAATTCAAGAAATAGCAGGAACTAAAGTAGGGAAACCTAAAATAAATATAGTAGGTGCTACTCGTTATGGTAAAATAAAATTTTTACTTGAAGAAAATTCACAAATTATATTTTCACCAGGTCCTATTTACATAAAATTAAAAAGATTATTAAAAGATTTTAAACCACATGATTACTTGTTATTAACAGGTGATCCAGCTATTATATTATTAACAGGTATTATTGTCGCAGAGGTTACAAACGGTAAATTTAATTTATTAAAATGGGATAAACAAGAAGCAAAATATTATCCTATCGAATTTGATTTACACTCGACATAATATTGCCACATTTATATAATATAATATGAAAAGAATGTATAAATTTAAAGATCGTCACTACTATAAAACTAGAAAACGTTTAGAACATGCAGAAAAGTGGATTAAAGGTTTTTTAGAAACAGAAAGACAGATAGCTATAAGTGAAAGAGTTACTCAAGAAATGGGAAAAGAAGCTCCTATAACTTTTAAATTAGCTCAATTAGTTATGCTACCTACTCTTTGTTTGTCGTACTTAAAAAAGTATTTTGTGTGGCAATCATTTAAAAAATGTAAGAAAGAAATACAATTACTTAGGAAGGAGTTAGAACAGTATGAATAATCTTACCGAACAAATGGAACAAGATCAAACAGAAGTCATTAAGAATACTTCTAACATTAAGACTTTGTCTGATGAAGTTCTAAAATTAAGAGCAATGGAGGATCAATTAAAGACCATGGAAGAGGCTCTTAAAAACAAAAAGAAGGAGATTGACAGAATATCTGGAGAAGTTATTCCGACAATGCTATCTGAAATGGGTTTATCTCAATTAAAGTTAGCGGATGGCTCTGCAGTAGATGTCAAACCTTTTTACAGTGCTAGTATCTCTGCTCAAAACAAAGATAAAGCATATCAATGGCTTCGTAACAATGGACTAGGAGATATCATTAAAAACGAGATCTCGGTGTCTTTTGGTCGTAACGAGGATAACAAGGCAGCAAACTATGCTGAACTTGCAAAGAGTAATGGGTTCCAACCAACACAAAAGTTGAAGGTTGAGCCCATGACTCTCAAAGCGTTAGTCCGTGAGCGTATAGAGGCAGGAAAAGAAATGCCAACGGAAATTTTCAATGTATTTATTGGAAATAAAACAACCATAAAAAGGAAACAATAACTATGAACCAAGAAACAAGCATAGCGAAACGCGAAAATGCGGGTGCATTGGCTACAAATTTATTTGAAGCAGATGCAAATGCTGGGGCTCAGAACATATCGCAAGAAGACCTTGCGTTACCATTTCTGAAAGTCCTAGGACAACTTTCTCCGGAAATTAATTCTAGAGACGCAAAATACATTAAGGGTGCACAACCTGGAATGATTTTGAACACTGTCACTGGAGATTACTATGACGGAGAGAAAGGTATCAATGTATTGCCAGTTTTCTATAAGAGACAATATATAGAATGGCAGGACAGAGGTGCAAGTATGGGAGCACCAGTTGCTATACACGAAGTAGACAGTGATTTGTTAAGTAAAGTTACACGAGACAAATCTAATAAAGATAGATTACCTAACGGTAATTATCTTGAAAACACTGCTAGTCACTTTGTAATATTAATGGGTGATACTCCTACAACCGCTTTGATTTCTATGAAAGCGACTCAATTAAAAATAAGTCGTAAGTGGAACTCAATGATGATGGGGATCAAAATGCAAGGCAAGAGTGGTTTATTTACTCCGCCTACATACAGCCACATTTATAATCTAAAAACTGTTCAACAATCTAACGATAAAGGAACATGGTTTGGATGGGATGTAGCTAAAGTTGGTCCTGTTCAAGATAAAGCAGTATATGATATTGCTAAAAACTTTGCTGATAGAGTTTCTAAAGGTGAAGTTCAAGCAAAACACGGTACTGAAGAAACTAAAACAGACGGCGTTCCATATTAAACTAATTCTCTAAGGAGAGTAGTTGCAACAAGAGGCGGCGAAGCGAGAGTAGATCCGCCTCTTAACTCGGATAAAATATGGAAGATAGATTTATAGAAATATTTACAGGACTTAAGAGAGCCCATGGGTGTACATACATTAATACTACACCTAAAGAAGGGGTTAAGCTTAAAACAAAATCATTTGTTAAAAGAGAACAAGTGACACCAGATCATTATAAAAATCATTTACATGGAGTAGAACCAAGTTTAGGTATAATACCAATTAATGAAGAAGACATGTGTAAATGGGGATGTATAGATATAGATTCATACGCAGGATTTGATCATCAAAAATTAATTAGAAAAATTAAAACTTTAAAATTACCATTAGTAGTGTGTCGTTCTAAATCTGGTGGTGCTCATGTATTTTTATTTTCAGAAGATTTTGTAGAAGCAAAAACTATGAGAGATAAATTAAATCAAATACGAGCAGTACTGGGCTTTGGAAGTGCGGAAGTATTTCCAAAACAAATAGAATTAAAATCAGAAGAAGACACTGGAAACTTTTTAAACTTACCATACTTTAATCATGAAGTAAGTACACGTTATGCATTTAAAGATGATGGTAGTGCAGCAACTATAGAAGAATTTTATGGGATCTATAATAATGTAAAACAACTAGATGTTGGTTCCATAAAGGTGCAGAGGCCCGATTCAGAATTTTCTGATGGGCCTCCTTGCATTGAAACATTGGCAGCTGAAAAAATATCTGAAGGTGGTAGAAATGCTGCGTTATTTCATTTTGGTGTGTATGCTAAAAAGAAATGGCCTAATAATTGGAAAGAAAAAATTTCATGGTTTCATGAAAATTATATAGTTGGAGATTTAGATCAAAGAGAAATAGATATTATTAAAAATCAACATGAGAAAAAAGATTGGGGATGGAAATGTAATGATGTCCCTATGTGTAATGTATGTGATAAACAACTGTGTAAAACAAGACAATTTGGAATAGGAAACTCTGTCATGTTTCCAGAGTTAAGTGATTTACAAGAAATACAATTAGAAGAACCTTATTATTATTTAAATATAGATGGCAAAAGATTAAAACTACCAAGCGCTAAATATTTAAGACAACAACCTTTATTTGAAGAAGCCTGCATAGCAGGAATAGGTATTTTTCCACCAACAATGAAAATAAAAGATTGGAAAGTTTTAGTTAATCAACTATTAGGAACACGTGAAATTATACCACCACCTAAAGGGACATCTAAAAAAGATCAACTACAAAATCATTTAGAAGAATTTTGTACTAATAGAACCTCAACTACTGTTGAAAAAGATGATATTAAAAAAGGTGCAGTATTTACTGATGAAGGTAAACATTACTTTTTATTTGATTCTTTCTTTTATGGGTTTTTACAGAGAAGAAGATGGGATGTTAAATTTCAAGAAACAAGTCAAATGTTAAGAGAACATTGTGGATGCACTACAGAAAGAATTATTTTAGGAAAAAGTAGACCTACTGTAACAATTGTAGATTCTTTTGAAAAAAAGTCAGAAGATTATAAACCAAAACAACTTAAACCGAAAGATACTTTTTAATGAAATTAAGGTGCTTTATAGAAAGTTTTATTGATGTAGGTAGTGGTTTAATCTTAGCTATTTTAATTCAATTATATATTTTTCCATTTTTTGGGTTATATCCTACTATATGGGACAGTTTACACATTGCTTTAATATTTACTGTGGTTTCTATTATTAGATCAGCAATATGGAGAAATTTTTTTAGGAGATATAAATGAAGACTATTGTGATTGGACCTCCAGGTACAGGAAAAACAACAACTCTTTTAAATTTAGTGGATAAATATTTAAAAGAAACAGATCCAGATAAAATTGGGTATTTTGCTTTTACACAGAAAGCTGCTTATGAAGCAAGAGATAGAGCAATGGATAAATTTAATTATAGTGAAGATGACTTACCTTACTTTAGAACTCTTCATTCATTAGCATTTAGAAGACTAGGAATTAATAAAGATAATGTGATGCAACGTAGACATTATGAAGACTTAGGTAAAAAGATAGGGTTTCCTGTAGATTATGAAGATAACGATACTGAAATGAATGGTATATTTTCTACAAAAAGTGATTACTTAAGAATAATACAGTTATCTAAATTAAGAAACATATCTATTGCAAAACAATATGACCTTAAAGAGCATACCCAGGATGTAGAGTTTGATAAGTTAAGAATCATAGCACACGAGTTAGATAGATATAAAAAAGAATATAACTTAGTAGATTTTAATGACATGATTTTAAATTTTAAATCAGGAGTGTGTCCTAAGTTTGATGTTGTATTTATAGACGAAGCTCAAGATTTGTCTTCTATGCAATGGGATATGGCAAAAACAATTTGGGATAAATCAGAAAATAATTATATAGCAGGTGATGACGACCAAGCTATTTTTAAATGGGCAGGTGCAGATGTAAATAGATTTATTACATTAGGCGGAGAATATATAAAGCTTACTCAATCATATAGAATACCAGCTAAAGTTCATGAGTTTGCTATGAAAATTATTAATAAAGTAGGTAATAGAATACCAAAACAATGGAAACCTAGAACTGTAGAAGGATCTCTTTCAACATATGCAGATTTTAGACACATAGATATGTCTAAAGGAGAATGGTTAATATTAACTAGAACTAGATCTATGTTAGATGAACTAGAAGAAGTAGTTTATCAAAACGGATTGTACTACAAAAATAAATTTAAAAAATCTTATGAGCAAGATTTATATGATGCTATCAATGATTGGGAACATTTAAGACAGGGTCAATTATTAAACTATAAACAAGTAGAAAAAATATACAGTTATATGAGTAAAAGTAATGTAGAAAAAAATAAATTAAAAATAATGATTAAAGATGCTTTCTTTGGAATAGATCAATTAACTAATCAATATGGATTAAAAACTAAAGATGTGTGGTATGAAGCATTTGACAATGCACCATCTAAAAAAGTTTCTTACATAAGAAAAATGAGAAAAAACGGAGAGCAATTAAATAAAAAACCGCGAATTGTACTATCTACAATACATGGGGTCAAGGGAGGAGAAGCAGATAATGTTGTTTTGTTAACTGATTTATCGAGACAAACTTTAAGAGAATATGAAAGAGTACCGGATGATGTGAACAGATTGTTCTATGTCGGTGCAACAAGGACCAAGGAACATTTACATATAGTAGAACCAAAAGATATTTATAAGGCATTTAGAATATGAGCGATATATATAAAAAGCAGGTAGGCGGGACTCATTATCAAAGTATGATTATTCAGCCATCAGAATTTATTAATAAAAATAATATTCCTTTTGCAGAAGGAAACGCTATAAAATATTTATGCAGGCACAAACAGAAAAATCAAAAACAAGATTTATTAAAAGCTAAACATTATATTGATATGGCTATTGATAGAGACTATCCTGAGAGTTCTGGCAAAAACCCCCAATCAGTAACCAGCGGGGTCTCTCAGAAATCAACAAAAAAAGATAACTCATGGGGGATAATAATTAAATAATGCAAATACCACTTTTTAAACCACAAACAGAATGGACACCACCTACTGAATTTCCAAACCTATCTAAATACAATGAAATAGCAATAGACTTAGAAACTAAGGATCCCGACTTAATAAAAATGGGCTCAGGTTCAGTAACTAAAAGAGGTAATGTAGTAGGTATTGCTGTAGCTGTTAAAGGTTGGAAAGGCTATTTTCCAATTGCTCATGAGGGCGGTGGAAACATGGATAAAGCTATGGTTCTTAAGTGGTTTCAAGCTGTTTTAAATACAGATGCAGATAAAATATTTCACAATGCAATGTATGATGTATGTTGGATTAAATCTTTAGGATTAAAAATTAATGGTAAAATTGTAGATACTATGATTGCATCAGCACTCGTTGATGAAAATCAAATGAGATATGATTTAACAAGTTGTAGTAGACGATACATAGGACAAGGTAAAGATGAGGCTGCATTGTATGAAGCAGCTAAATCTTGGGGAGTAGATGCAAAAGCTGAAATGTATAAACTTCCAGCTATGTATGTAGGAGATTATGCAGAAAAAGATGCTGAGATAACTTTAGAACTTTGGCAAGAATTAAAAAAAGAAATAATACATCAAGATATATCTTCTATATTTAATTTAGAGACCGAACTTTTTCCTGTACTTGTCGATATGCGTTTCTTAGGAGTACGAGTAGACGTTCAATCTGCTCAAAAATTAAAGCAAGAGTTACTTGAACAAGAAAAAGAATTATTACAAAAGATAAAAAAAGAAACACAAGTAGATGTTCAAATATGGGCAGCAAGGAGTATCGAGAAAGTTTTTCAAAAACTGTCCCTACCTTATGAGCGAACCGAAAAAACAAGTTCTCCATCATTTACAAAAAATTTCCTTTCAAATCACCCCCACCCACTGGTGAAATTAATAACCCAGGCCCGTGAAATTAACAAAGCCCATACCACATTTATTGATACCATATTAAAACATTCTTACAAGGGTAGAATACATGCTGAAATTAACCAACTTAGATCAGATAATGGTGGAACAGTAACCGGTAGATTCTCGTATTCAAACCCAAATTTACAGCAAATACCAGCTAGAAACAAAGACCTTGGACCACGAATTAGGTCATTATTTGTACCCGAGGAGGGCCATAGATGGGGTTGTTTTGACTATAATCAACAAGAGCCTAGGTTGGTAGTGCATTATGCATCCCTTCAAAATTTGATGGGTATAGATGAAGTATTAGATTCTTATAAAAAAGGAGAAGCAGATTTCCACTCTATCGTATCCGAGATGGCAGGAATCCCTAGATCACAGGCCAAGACTATAAATCTTGGTCTGTTCTACGGAATGGGTAAAAATAAATTACAAGCTGAACTAGGTACCAATAAACAGGATGCTGAAGATTTGTTTGCTAAGTATCATAGTAGAGTTCCATTTGTTAAACAGTTAATGAATGCTGTAATGCAACGAGCGCAGGACTCTGGAAGAATAAGAACTTTACTTGGAAGACTATGCAGGTTCCATTTATGGGAGCCTAATCAGTTCGGTATACATAAACCACTTCAACATGAAGCAGCATTAGCGGAACACGGACCAGGGATTAAACGTGCTTATACCTACAAAGCTTTAAATAAATTGATTCAAGGATCAGCTGCGGACATGACTAAGAAAGCAATGATAGATTTATATAAAGAAGGTATTACACCTCATATACAAGTTCATGATGAATTAGATATATCTGTGAGTGATAATGCTGACAAGATAAAAGAAATAATGGAACATACCGTAGAACTTGAAGTTCCTAACAAAGTAGATTATGAACATGGAAATAATTGGGGATCTATTAAATAAAAGGAATGATTGACAATGGCTTATTTAAATGCAAATATACCAGTAACTTACGCACAAATAAGGAGAGAATATTTATATGACCTTAAAAAACATCATGGAGAAGTCGAAGACTGTATTATCTTTGGCATTACATCGATTACAGGGCGTCCTATACTCTTTCATGCAATCATGGAAAATGGGGCTGTCTTCTATCGTCTCCCGATATCTGCCTTCATTCAGCGAGGTTTTGAAGCAAAAGAAGTTCCTCAACGTAGACTTGATGAGTTGGAGTTGTGGAATTGTTTTAGTTATTATCCTGCTGTTACTTCTTGGGATATTCTAGACGGACAATCCGGCAAATACATTGGTAAAGATAAGAAATGGCACTATGGGGCCTACCTATTTACGGTTGACTTTGCTCACCCAGAGAGTAATATAGTAGATACAGATCATTCTGAGATACCGCATGAGCATAAATGCGCACACATAATGGCCTTGGATGACGGTAATTATGCAGCACAACCCAATAATAGAATTATATGGGATATACCATCTTTTACTGTTAAGGACGAAGTTCCTGATTGGAAAGTGCAAACTTCAGAGTGGAATGTCGAAGACACTCGTAAATGGAAAACAGAAGATACTGACAAGTTCTTCTATGAAATTGAGGAGAAAAAAGATGATTAAAAAATTATGGAAAAAAATTGTTAATTGGCTTTTTGATTGGCAAAAATGATTGAAAAATTAATGACGTTACTAGTAGGAATTTTGTTGGCATTAGCTGGCTGGACTCTTACTAGAACGTTTGATCTTTCTACTAATCAAGCAGTTCAACTAGACAAAGTTTCTAAGCTTGAAAGACAAGTAGAAAAATTACAGGATAAATTAGAAGATATGCAAGACTCTGATGAAGAGATAATGAAACAACATGAAGATTTGTTTAAAAAATTACAAGAAGGAAATACTCCTAGTACTGGATATAATTATAACTAATGGGAGATAAACCACTTAAAATTTCAGAAGAAGCAGCAGTTCAAATGCCTATGAAGACGGTTGCTTCGTTGATCGCGCTGGTCGCAATCGGCACCTGGGCTTACTTTGGTATTATTGAAACTCAAAACAGGCTTTCTACGCAAGTAGAACTAATGTCTAAAGATTTAATTGAAAATACAGAATTTAGAATCAAATGGCCGCGGGGTCAACTTGGTTCGCTTCCTGCAGATTCCGAGCAATTTATGCTTATAGAACATATGAGTGGACAAGTAGAGAAAATAGAGACAGCAATGCAGGATATGATGTCAAATACGGTCAATATTGAACGTTTACAAAAGGACGTAGAAAAGATATTATCGGACATTGAAAAATTAAAAGATAAGCAAAGAACTTTTGCTAACGGAAATGGAGCGCATTAATGAGTAAAGGAACACATAGAACTAAAGACGGACGCACAGCTAAAAAAGGGTTGTGGTATAATATTCACCAAAAAAGAAAACGTGGTGAACCAATGAGAAAGAAAGGCGCTAAAGGTGCTCCCACTAAT
>VTLG01004184.1_pt1 | contig 32607 bp, 38 predicted proteins | sample 4694571 | NCBI WGS metagenome assembly VTLG01 (sample SAMN12604809, study PRJNA352737) | marine metagenome | biome: ENVO:00000447; feature: ENVO:00000209|ENVO:00000569|ENVO:01000036; material: ENVO:00002151; isolation source: viral sequences binned using virsorter ...
CTAATGGCTAATTTACAGGATATAACAAACAGAAGTGAAGTAGGCACAATCAAGCCTTGGGGTAAAGCAACAGCCCCTGTTGGTTATGTATTATGTGATGGTGCGGCTATTTCACGAACCGATTATGCTGATTTATTTGGTGTAATTTCTACTACTTACGGAACAGGAAACGGATCAACAACTTTTAATGTTCCTGATCTTCAAGGAAAAACACCTCAAGGTTATGATGGAAATACATACAATTTAGCGGCTACGGGCGGTGCAAACACTGTTACAGTAGCTGTTACTAATAACCAAGCAGTAAGTGCAGTAACTAATAGTGTTACTAATAACCAGTCTGTTACAGTCACAGGAAGCATTGATAATACTTCTTTGACCACGGCTCAATTATCTAGTCATAATCACGGTTATGGTTCAGGAAATAGAAACGATGGAACTCCCGATAATAACGCTGGGCCTTGCTTATCTCAAACTAAGCCACCGAGTAATGAAGGTGGGGGAACTGGTGGTGGAGCAATTAAAAATGCAGGGTCAGGAACTGGTCATAATCACTCTCATACTTTATCGGGTACTTTAACAGGCTCGGTTGCGGTAACCTCTAGTGGTGGCGCTTTGTCAGGAACAGTAACAGCGGCAGGAAATAATGCATTTTCACCATATGTAGTGGTTAACTATATTATCAAACATTAATGGCAACTCAGGTTGTAATAAGCAATAATGATTCTATTCTAATAGATGACACTTTTCATATAGATTGGGAAGACAAAGGAAAAAATTGGGACAGTAGTTGGTTGCCGACTAGCATACATTATGTTGTTTATAATGAAGCAATTGGGGATAATGAAATACAAAATATAGATCCTTCAAATGGCCATATGACAGGAAATACTCTTTTATCCTCTACATCGGATATTGTTGGAAATACTACTCTCGGAGACTTGCTTACATGGGGGGAAACAAGAAGAACACAAATAAACTCTGCTCAGATGGATTATGATAATGCCCTTGAAAATGCAACTACAAGATGGGTTGATGATGGTAATGCTATAGAAGATTTTGGATATTGGAATTCAGCTACTTCTAGTTATTTTGATTGGTCAAAATCATGGAGAGATTACGATGAACATTATTCGTAAAATATTAATAAAGTATATCTGGGACTAGAAGGTCCAAATGACTGAAGGTTGGTATGCCATATTTCATTACCTTTAAAAAAAATAGCTCGGTTTTCTACAAAAGATATGTGGGCTGTTAATTCATTATTATGATAAAACCCAGTACCATTATTAACTAACGATTCCCCTTTAAGATAAAATATAAGATTATATTGAGTTTGAGCGTCATCTAAGTGTGCTAAAGGCTCTTTGGTATTGTGCCTTAAATGCAGACTTATTTGATTATCAAAAGGTTTTAATTTTTTTGTTATTGGAAAATTATTTTCAATAGTTAAAATAAATTTTTCAAAGTTGGGATCTGTGAATAGAAAATTTTTTCTAAACCCTATGTTTTTTTGTTGCCCATTAAATGAAGGCTCTAATGGACTATTTATAATATTTTGAAATTTTTTAAAATATTCTGTTGGTAAAAAATTATCCTTAAAAGAAATCATTGTTAATTTATATCCAAATTAAAGCTCATACTTACTCTCGGAATAGCACTTAAACTCTTTCCAACATAATGGTAACAACAGGCATTAAATAAAACTAATTTGTTTTTAATAGGTTTAATTTCAATTCTTCCTTTACTATTTTGTAGGTGGCATCCTAGTATTGAATTGGAATAGTTATAACTATGTAGGAATAAACTCCCTGATTTTTCTGGTACTTGTAAATAAAAAACCCCTGCAATATCTCCTTGGTGATTATGTGGCCAATTTATATCTCCTTTATAGTTTATATTTGCCCAAAGACCACTCATCTTAATTTTGGTAAAGTTAAGATCCTTTATATTCTTACATAAAGAATAACCTTCCTTACATATAGATTGTGTTAATTTTTCAAAAGGACCCGATTCTGGTATAAAATTAGATTGCCAACCAAATTCTAGATTGGAGAAAGCTCTTCCATTAATATTACCTCTTCTTATTAATTCTATAGAAGCTATTAATTGCTTTAGATAATTATCATCAAAATCTAAAAAAGTTTCCCCAAAAATATTTTGAGGATTAATGTAATTTACTTTCATTTTTCTGGTGGGGATTCATCCATATTAGCGTATGGACCATTCTTATCTACATAATGTATAAATAATTGATGATGCCAACAACCGTCTGGTTGATCAAAAGGTAATCTCCAATGTTTTATTTGAGGGCCTTTATAAATTACTCCATCACATTCATTTATAACAACAGGGCTTCCGTCCATAAAAAGAGGCCATTTATAATTTTCATCTTTATATGATTTATTTAATGAAAGAGAAACACTTATTTCACAAGATTCTCTGTCCGTATGTGGTTTTAATTCAGAGCCTCTTAGATAAATCCTATTATATGTATACGTTGGTCTTAAATCTAAACCCGTTTCTTTTTCTATTCTTTCTTGCAAAAAGAATGAAACATGGGAAAAAATATGTTTGCTATCATAATAGCAATAAGCACCCTTTTGTACTTGCGTATCGTTTGCATCATAAGAATCCATATTTTTTAAAGACCAAGAGGTTAAAAAATTACTTAAATCTTTTGAAATTATATTAGATACATATTTGTATTTTTCTTTCATTAATGAATCCATGTTATAATAGCGTGCCTATTTCCTTTTGTAACTGGCAACACCGCATGAGGAAAACAAAAATTACTAGGAAAAACAATAGCACTGCCTGCTTTATTAGGAAAAATTACTTCATCTTTTTTTTCAAAAAAAGAAAGATTCCCTCCTTCGTAATTATCATTTAATAAAAATGAACAACTTAATACTCTTGGATATAAATCAAAATGATCCACATGTTTTTTATATCCCCCTTTTTCAGAAGATTCATATAATAAATGTGTATACCCTGTGTCTTCTGGGGAAAGACCTAAACTAAAATACTCAAATTCATTACTATATTGTTGTAGTATTTTACTCACAGCTTTAAAGATTTTATCTTCAAATTTATCATTAAGTGGTTTCATTAAACAATTTCTTATTTTTGTATCAATTTCTCCATCTGAGATTTTTGCAGGATTAAATTCTTTTTTTGAGGAATTTTTAATAATGTCATTACAAAGATCAATATCAATTATATTATCATATTTTTTAATATAACTTTCTATTTTCATTTATAGCTTTTCTTGTTCCAAAAAAACCTTTTATATCTATCCAGCCATTCGCTTCTTAATAAGTTCCTTGTTTTACTATGATCTTTTTCATAATAAAAACCAGAGGACATTTTCCATGATTCTCTTTTGAAAGGTATCACCTGAATCATTGGATCTCCTTTTTTAAGAAGAAATTGTTTACTTTTATCTAACACAATAAAAGGAAAATTAATTGCATTGATATACACATCTGTATCAACAATGCCTGAGATCATTTGAATTTTATCCATGCCCATGTGGTTTAGAGGATGAATAAACAGGCAACTATAACCTGGTGGAGTTTTTATTAACCATACATTATTTATTTTCCCCGCAGTTTCCCCTATTTTACCGTGCCATTCTTTAGGTAATTGTTTTTTACCGTGGTATTCCATGTGACTTTCATTATCGGATGGTTTAATTTGAAAATCATTTCCAGCAGGATCTATTAAATAATCTTGATCAAAATAAAGCATATAACCAGCAGTCATTGCGTCTAAAAAAGGCATACATGTTTTTACTGTAGCATTAGTCAGATCTCCCCCTCCAAGTCTTTCCAAATTTTTATATTCTTTTGGAATTGCCTGCGTAGCAGGGGTAGGATGAGGCCAAATATCTACCATCTCTTTATTTGTAGCGCAGAAATCTATTTTTTTATCAAACATTTTTATCTCTAAGGATATATTGTAATTTTATCCATTTATCATAACTTGTATTAATCCTCTCTGTAAATAACTCACTGTATAATTTATCAATATATTCAAAAAGAGGGTTTTGATCTAAATCGTTAACTAATAAAATTATTTTTAATTCCCCATTTTGTGTTTGTAATAATTTTTCTCTAGGGGTGGAGTTAAAGATCCATACTAATTTTTCCGCTTCATCTCCAATTAATTTTTTTATAGTATTTCTATCTTCTTCTGTTTTTATTTTAAAAATATCATTACCATAAATACTGTGAAAGAGACCTGCAAAACACACATGTTCAGGTTGACCAATTTTATTTAAGAAATTATAGACCCCTACTAAATGATCAAAAAAAGTTTTATTGCCGTGAGAAATATTTTGTATATTTTTAGACATTAAATAACTAATACAGCTATGATATTTATTCATTATTCTCCTTTATTTTAAATAAATAATCTATTTTAGAATCTTCCATGGTTTTTTCTGCCATTTCTTCTGTCCCCGCTAAAGGCATTCCTGCTAAATTAAAAGAAGTGTTTAATAGCATTGGAATATTTGTCCTTTTATAAAATATTTTTAAAATATTATACATCATTTTATTTTGTTTCTCCGTTATTGTTTGAATCCTGCATGTATTGTCTATGTGTAAAACAGTAGGAATTTTATCTATTTTTTCTTTTTTACACGGAACAGCCACGGTCATAAAAGGAAGCTCTTTAATGTTCAACATTTCAAACCATTCGTGTGCATGTTCTAATAATACAGTTGCTCCAAAAGGTCTAAAAAATTCTCTTTTTTTAATGGTATTAACAATATCTTTCCCTTTTTTATTTCTAGGATCAAATAATATAGATCTATTGCACAATGCTCGTGGCCCCCCCTCGCATCTTCCTTGAAATATAGCCACAATTTTTTGTTCTAATATTTTATCTACAATTTCTGTATTAATATTCATGTCCTAAATATAAAGAGTTCAAGGGTCTTATTGTTTTGTCTTGTGTTAAATGATGCCAATAATATTTAACAGCCCCTAGTGAGGTCCCTGAATCATTGCTTAATGGATCAAAATAAAAATTAACGTTTGGAAAAGCTTTTATATATTCATAATTATTAACGCAATTTAAAGCATATCCTCCTGTCATAATAAAATTATTTAATTTATTTTTTTTTAAAATATCACTTATTCTATCTAAGGATCTTTCTTTTGATTGTTTCTGAACTTTATAGGCAATATCAGCTTTATATTGAAATGATTTATTCTGTATTTTGTTATAGTTTTCACTTTTCCAAAGTTTATAATAAAAATTATTCGATACCCATTTGTTGTTTTCTTTGTAAAAAAAATCTTCTATATCTTTATTATCTTTTCCGTATGCGGAAAGTCCCATGATTTTCCCTGCATCATACCATTGATAACCTAATATTTCACAAATAATATGAAAAGCCAGACCCATAGAATAATCGGAATTATCGTGATCATAGGTTCTGTGTAATTTTTCAGTCAGATTAAATTTATCAGGGTAGCTTACTACATATACTGATTCTATTTCTTGTTTTTCAAAATCACCTTCTATGTATCCTCCTCCATCTGAAACAAAAACAATCGAATCTTTAAAGCCAGAACTATAAAAAGAACAAGATGCGTGCATCAAGTGGTGATCTGTTATAATTACTTTCTCTTTGATTTTCACTCCGTTTTTATATGGAATATCATTCATAAAAAAATCAATAAACTTACGTAAATTTGGAAAATTTATATGTGTTACAATATAATAATCTATTTTGCCTTTAATATATTTTTTAAGCTCTGTGAAAACATAAATAGGAAAAGGATCTTTTTTAAAATGTGTCATTTTCTCTTCTTCCATAAAAAAAGAAATATTTCCATTTTCTAACAAGCAAGCACTAGCATCGTGTCCAACATTAACTGCTAATATTTTCATTGTTTTTTCTTAAATTTAAAAGTTGCAACCATGCGTAATTCTATGCATGATCTACTTACTTCTCTAGCGCAATGAGGATACCATCCATCAAAAATTAATGCTCTTGAAGGTTTAGGGATTACAGAAAATAAAATATTTTTTCTTGGTTGATCTAGAAAAATTGTTTCCCCCCCATAAGTTATATCCCAGATTTTATTTAAGTAAAACATGACGGTTATTATATCTCCTTGAAATTTACCATCAGTATGAATTTCATGTACTGTCCCATATACGTAACCACCTGCATATGCACGGAACAAATAATAATCATCTTTATTGCATATTGAATTAAATATTTCATGGGCTTTACTGTGTAATTTTTTTTCAAGAGGATGTTTGTTATCTATTTCCATAATAAACTTTCTCCAGTTTTTGTTAGCATCCCCACTTCCCATAAACCTCCACGATCTTTCATCTCTAAAATAGCCATATAAATGATCTACTGATGTTTCATCTAATACATTATCTAAAATTTCAAACAGCATCTTTATTTTCTTTTATTATAAAATTAAAAGACATTGATCTTCTTATTTCTCCTTTAATTTTAGTTTTAAATGGCATCACACAATGCTGGTGTCTTGCTTCAAATATATAAAAGTCTCCTGGTTTAGGGCTCACCCATTCCGTAGCAATAGCATCATGCGATATAAATCCAATATGGCCATCTTTAAATTTATGGGGGTTCGTGACATCATTAATAAATTCAGGAACTTTTAAAAATAAAACCGTAGACCATCCTGTTAGATTATGATGGGTATGGGGAGGATTGTATTCTCCTTCTTTCATATCATTAATCCAACAACTTATAATATCTAGATTTTTATGTGAATCATCAATTAAACCTACTTGGTTTAAAATTTTTAAATAATCCCCCATGCAGTTACAAATACTTTTATATATTTTAGCAGATTGAAGAATTGGAGTAAATTCTAATTCCGAGTCTAATCGCCCTGCTAAACGATGACCGAAAGAATTAAGGTGTGTTTTAGCCTCTTCATACTTACTATTAAGATCTTTTATTTCGTTTAAAGGCAACGTATATTTCTTAACTATTCTCCCAAATACTATTGTTTGTGATTTCATAAATAATTAAAATTAAATGCTATTGATATTCTTTCCTGCTTAGAGTCTACTACTCGATGATGAAGATCTCCATCAAAAACTAAAATATCTCCTTGATTAGGTATAATTTTGTGCCTTATATTTTCATTAAAAATACAAAATTCTATAGGAGAATTATCTTTGCTAACATAAAAAGAAGCAGAGCCTTTTTTAAATTTACTGTCATCATCATGATGCTTATGAAATTCTTGATACCCATTTTTATTCAGAATATTAATCCAAGAACTCATAATCATAAAAGGATTTTTAATAAGGCTTTTTAATTGTATTTCTATCTCATCTTTTATGTACTTAAATTCTTCAACTTCATAAAGAATATTAACAAATTTATTTCTTGAAGTTTGAATATTACAGTCCCAGCTACGATCTGTAAATTTATTCTTATTTTTTATGATGAAAGATTTAATTGTTTCTAATAGATGAAGATTAGAAATAGCTCCTTTAAAAACACTTTTTTTAAAAAGAATAATTTCTTCCATTATACTATCGAAAAATTCCCAGAAATAGAAACCCTATCTTTATTAGTGGCATTCTTTCCTGTGTGATGAAAGACATCTGAAGGAAAAATTAGTAACATATTTTTTTTAGGCTCAATTTCTTTTTCTAAAATACGACCATTCCAAAATAGTATAAATTTTAAATTTCCCTGCCTTTCTAAAAAATTAGTATAAAAAACAAAAGAACAAAAACTACCTAAATGGCTGTGCAAGGCAGTCGACCCTTTAGGTTCTGTTTTATGAACCCAAATACTATCGTATTTTAGTTTACAATTCATTATGCTTTCAGATTTTTCTCTTATAATATCTTTTAGTTTAATAAGATAAGGGGTTTCAATATACTTATAATCTTCAAAAAAAGATTCGTTATTATCGTCACTAAGTCTTTTATTGTTTTTTTCTACGTCTTTTAAAATTTGTTGGTTATCTATATCTGGTATAAAAGTCTCAAAAACTTGTACTGCGGCTAACACGTGGTTATGTATTGTCATTCTTTCTCCTGCCTCTTCATATCATAATTTATTTGTCAACCAAACAATTATCATTTTTAATTTTAATCCTGTTGCTTTCAATAAAAATATGTTTACAGTAGGTTCTCACCATAAGTCACAATCACAGGAGAATAAGATGGAAAATCAGGAAATATTGAAGGCTATAGCTGTCCTCGCTGATAAGGTGAGCCGCTATCATGAACGTTTATTAGCTACAGAAAGAGATAATTTAAGACTAGAAAAAACACTATCTGAACACCTTAAAGGGTGCGGGTGCCATGATACCTCCGATGAAAAAGTAATTCTTAATGGAAATGAAGCAGATGTAGAATGTGAAGCTTGTAGTGCTTAATTATTATCGCTTGCGCCTACCATATCGGCTAAAGATGGGGCAAATATTTTAACATCACGTCTAATATGTTCTTCTTTTGTGGCAGTAGTAGGATCAGATATATCATTAGAAGCATGTTCTTCTGAATCATATTCTTGATTTGTTTCCGTATTAATAATTGTAGTCTCTGAACGACACCTTATATGAGGAACCATGCGACCATCACCAGCATCGATTTCTCCTAAGACTTTTGCTTCTTCTATGATTTTAGCCATTTAATCTCCTTTTTAATTCCAAATTAAAACTTAACACAATTCTCTCTTCTGTTGAATTGTTTTTTTCTACTTCATGTGAAAGCCATGAGGGAAATAAAATCAAGTCATTAGGCTTGGGCGCCCATGAAACACGGTTACTGACATGAATGCTTTCTTCGGGTTTCTTAGGGGGAAGAAGGACTTCGTTTTGAGGTCGAGGATCCCAAAAAACTAAAGGCCCACTGTCGGGTGGTACTTGTAAATAAAAGACACCTGAGAGATAATTAAAAGGGTGTGTATGTAGTTTATTACTGCTTCCTGGACCATTGACCACGGCCCACATCCCGCTTATTTCAGGTATAAGGTGATCTTCTACCGCTAAATGATTCATAACTTCTTGGCTAAGATTAATTATTTCAGATTTAAGCGTCGCAAAACGACTGTCTCCATGCAGCTCATCTTGACTATGCCATCCACCCTCATTTGTCTTTCTCATTCCTGTTGGATCTTTCTTTTTAATCTTTTGTATAACTTTAATAAGATTCTCATATCCTTTTAAGTTTATAGAAAAGACAGGGGTAATAAATAAAGAATGTAAATCGATTACAGATCTCCTTTGGTTATTTCTAATACACTTAAAGTTATGTGAAGTTCATTGGCAGCGTTTGCTGTAATTTTAATTAAATCTGATTCTTCTAAAACTAAAGGCTGTGATAAAACTTCATAGGTAGTGTCAGTAGTAATAGTCTTATCATTGGTAATTTTATAGGTTGCCGAGGCGCTATCATCAGTCCATTCTATGGTATACTCTGTGGTATTCCCAGAATCATTACAAATAAGAATTGATTTAATTACTGCTGTAGTTGGAAAAACAGGGGATGTTCCTGTGACACCAGGAGATGCACTTGGAACAGTATAAATTGTTGTAGGATCAGTTGTGGTTAAATCAACGCCAGCATTTTTAAATGTATCAGCCAAAGTACCAGCTCCTTCCTCCTGATTTATCTTCTATGTCTTGAGCATAAGAAGTATTGAGAGCTAGAATTAATTGTTCGAGCAGACGGATCATTTGATCAAACTGACTTGGTTGGTATTCAGGAGTGGCGTTGGGTAATCTCGTAATTGTTATTTTAGCCATTATCTTCTTCCGTCTGGTCTAAGTTGTAATTTCATCGATCCTAATCTCCAATTTGTTTCATCTACCACATCGGTAGCAAAATTTAATTTTACTGATCGTCCTCTACCTCTTACATTAATTTTTTGCGTTGTGCTACTGACATTACCTGAAGTAGCCTGGGATGTAGTTGATTGGGGGTAATCTTCTAAAGTTAAAGTAACGGTCATTTCTTTAGCTAAATCTGTAAAATCAGGTACGAACTTGCTTACGGACATAAATTGATCTCCATCTGCAATCTCAATGGATCCTGTAGTAAGGGAAGCTGAAATAGCGGTGCCATCTGCTTGGTTGTTGCCTTTTTCTTGATTGTAGACATAAGACGCACCCGCAGTAACCCCGTAAGGCGTGTCAGAAACTCCCGTGCTAGTTGTGGCATTCGCCGTTACGCTTGCATCATATTCAGTTGCAATAGTGTTCTCATAAGTATAGTTGGCAAGATAGGTAGTTCTTCCTAAAGTAGTAGTGTACCATGTTCCTTCGAGATAATTGTAAACAACCAGTCTATCAATCTGCGTTGCACTTGATGATGGATAATACCACATGATTTCATTAAATTCAGGATTAACACCACAAGCAATATCATTTTTATTTGTATAACTGAGATCATCATATACATAGTCTTGTACTGAACAGGGCATTTTTTTAACAACACCATCGTACATATAAAAAGCATCATCACTCATCCAAAAAGCTAAACCATTAACATCAATCGCCGCATGTTGAGCAATTAATCCGCAGTTAGCTCCTAGTTGACGTTGACCAAATGTAAAAGGCGTTCCTACAAATTGAATACCGTGTAAGGAATTATCTGTCCATACAAGGATTTGACCTGTTGATCTTACGGCTCCCACTATACGTGAACCGTCCGCAATACGGAGAGACCCTGCTTCATTCTCAGCCGTAGGAGCAAAGACAGTTAAACTTTCTCTATCGGCAAATCTAAAAAATAAATCATCTTGAGTTGCAGAATCAGTAACTGTGGTGCAGGTACCAAATAAAAATAAATGTCTAGTATCCGAAGATACTAAGTTAAATCGAGAAGCAACAGGCGCTGTCGCACCAAGTTCAGTGGCTCTGACCGCTGTTCCTGATGATGTGTCCCATTTAAAAGTTTTGCCATTTAAAACAGTTGCTACGAGATCCTCACCAAAATTATCTAAAGACCATTGACGTGCATAAAGAGTAACGCTTGAAGATGAACGTGGCGTCCCCCATGTACTAGCCCCCCATGTTAATGTTCCCCATCCATAACCATAGGTGGATGTTGCCTTTCCTATAGTAATTTGATAGTTCGCTGTTACTGAACCACCGCCCGCGGCAGTGCTTCCTGTAGCATTTGAACTATATGTTATAGTGTAGCTATTTGAATCTACAACAGTGGTTATTTCAAACTCATTATTAAATTCGATTCCATCTACAACATTGTTAGTAGTGCTATCATCAAATGTAACAAAATCCCCTGCACTTGCTCCATGACTGGCATCCGTTACCGTCACAATTGGTGACCCACTTGTCGTTTCAAAAGGATTAGTTAGGCTCGCTGTTTCTCTAATAGGGGTAATGTCAAAAACTTTTCCTTCTGAATATAAATAAAGTTTTCTGTCTGTCCCTAAAGCGAGATACCTTGTTCCATCTAAACTAAGCCATGAATGTGTATCACGGACCACACCAATAAGAGTTTCATTAGGATTAGGAAGATATTCCCACCCTTTCCATCTCTCAGGCTTTCCGTAATGAAAGCGTACAAATTCAGAATCAATGTATCTTCTATCATCACCCGCAGCATAAGGAGAGTCTTGTTTATCTACGCCAGGTTGAAATTTTAAATCGGTTAATTGCATGAACACGCATACTAAATTATTTCTTCTTTTGTGGCAAGAATTGAGTGCCTACATTCCCTTTAAAGGCATAAGTACCATAATGATTTAATCCACTTACTATATCCGCATAAACTTTTCCGCCTATTTTTTGCCATAAACGACAAAACGAATAATCCTCTGATAAGTATCTCTTAGTTTCAGGCTCAATCATGGTATCAAAAAAAGCATAGTTCCACTCTGAAGTGTAATGCTCCTCAAACTTTTTCTCATGGGGCTGACCTAAATGTTGATCTGCTTTAAATTTTAATTCAGGATAAGCATCAGCCATTTTTGGAAAGACATGTCTTTTTATCAACATAAATCCTGTAGCACCGTCTAATACTTCTATAAACCCTCTCTTTACTTCTACATAATTAGGGTTTTTTACATTCAAATTATACTGTAATGAGGCCGCTTGTAATTCGTCTAAAGACACATCGGGATTATCTGTCATTCTTTTTTTTACTCTACGCCAATCAATTGCTTTTCGAGGATAAACCCCTGTTACCACATCCTCATCTAGTTCCAACATTCTAAAAACTGTTTTTTCACTAAAACCAATGTCTGCATCTATAAAAAGTAAATGAGTATAATTACCAGGATCATCCATAAATAATTGCACAAGGGTATTTCGAGCCCGTGTCACTAAAGATTCATTACCAATAGTTCCAAACTGAAGTTGAATACCGTGCTTAGGAGCTTCATTCACTAACCGTAAAGTACTTTTAAAATACTCTGATGTGATCATTCCTCCGTAGCAGGGTGTTCCTATAAAAATTTTAAAGGGAGGTGGTTTCACATTCGTTATTTTATTCTCTTCCAAAATTTTTAGGACCTTTTCAGTTTTCATTTATTCATATTATCAATTAGCCATGCTTTCAATTCTGATCTAGTTAATATTTCTGTTAAAAAATTAGTCATAGAGTTCACCAGAGTTTCCTCTTCTTTATCTTTAAGATGATATTGATAATATCCTACATGGAGCATTTCATGCATTACCACATTAATAGCATCTCTTCCTCCTAGATTAATTATGTTTTCATCTAGATATATCTTTAAAGGGGGCTTACTAACGAAGCTTCCCTGATAATCTGATGATTCATAAGCTACTTCATGAGGAATAAGAACAAGCTCTACTTCAAAAGGACCCGCACTTACTTTCTTGGGAAGGGTTATTTTTTTAATCACTTTTTTTTCTTGTAAAATTCTTTGCGTCTAGCGGTTTCTGCGTTTCCTACTTGAGGGTCTCCTTCTTTTTTTATCAATTGTAAATTAAAAGATACAGATCGTCTTTCTTCATTAGGGGTTCTAAAAGGATACACGCCGTGCGCCAGCCAATTGGGAAATAAAAAGATGTCCCCTACCTTTGGAGATTGCTGGAACTTATGGCCACTAAACGTAGCAGCTTGACCATTAAACCAACATATATCACCAACAGTTGGATAGTGATCTTCCTTTGCATATTCTTTTGGTAAGCTTGGAGGAACACGTAAATATAAAACTCCCGAGAGTTGTCCTTCATGGATATGAAAAGGATTAAAGTCTCCTGCGTATTGTGCTACCACCCACATTGATTCAATAACCATCTTGCCTACAAACTCAGGACTAATTGTTTCATTTGCAGGAGGAATAGAGATATAAGACTTAACCATTTCACCTATAAAACTTACCATCGGTAAAAATTCTTGGCCACCCATCCACTCAGGATCAAACCTGACTTCTTTTTTTACATTGCCCGCAAGATTGGGTGCATGATTAAACTTTTTAGAAAATTCTTTATCCTTAAGCATCTTAGATGATTTATCATCTAAAAGCTTAACTAACGAATCAGATAATTTACCTCTAATTATAGTAGGACCAAAAGGTCTAATGGCTTGAAACTCGATTGGTTTTTCTTCTTTAGGCACGCTATCCTTTCTTCCTATAGATTTCTATTGTCATATAGCAATAATTTGCCTATAAATATATAATTAAATAGGCTTATTTCAAGGTCAGCCTCCTTGCACTTGAACAATATCATGAATTGCTAAGGAGTACATGGGAATTTCATCAATAATAAATAGAATAAAAAAAGGTGTTAGAGACGTCGGGAGTGGCGCTAAAGATATTTTAAAAAACAATCCCGAAGCATTAATGATTGCCGCAACAATGTTCGGATTACCCTATCTTATGAATAAAACAGGTACTACCACTGGTGGTGGTGGATTTATGGACTGGATGAGGAATTTTGGAGGGAAAGTTCTAGGATCTGCTTCAGGTAAAAATCAAGTCTATGATAGCGCTCTTGGTAAAATGGTGGGAGGCACCAGTGCCTCTGGTCTTTTAGGTTTAACTGAAACAGCAGGAAAATTTTTAGGTAAAGAAGGAATTGTTAGTTTAATTAATGCTTTTTTAGCTAAAAAACAATTTGATAAAGAAAGAGAAGATGCATTAGCAGAAAAAGCCAGACTCGAAGCAAAAGCAAATATCGTCAGTGATAAATTTGGAAGCCCTTTAGGGGGAGATCCTCATCTTGAAGGTAAGTTTGAACAATTGGTTTATGATCCTATCACAGATAAAAGATATGATTATTATGATAGAGAATCAGGTGAGTATAAAGATTATGAAGTAGATGAAGAAGGAAGAGTTATTACTACAGGAGCAACAGGAGGAATAGCTCAGTTAAAAACAGGAGGCTTTGGAGGACCAGGAAGAATGCCTTTTAATCCCAACAATCAAATAAAGGGAATATTAACTGCTCCTATTCTTAACCGTGCAATAGGAGGAGAGATCTTTGATCCCCGTCTCTCGGGTAATCAAATGATGAACATTATAGAAGACAATCCAGGCATCACGCAATTCTTTCCTCCCAAGTTTGGAGAGATAAGAGGACCTGGCGGTCCAAAGGAGGATAAGATCCCTGCCATGTTAAGTGATGGTGAATTTGTTATGACAGCAAAAGCCGTAGACAATGCGGGAGGACCAAAAGCAATGTATAATTTAATGAACAAATTGGATCCTGAATCATCTAAAGGAAAAGGAATAATTTAATGGCCGTTACCTATTCAAGTATGAATCCACCCCCATGGCTGGAAGAATATCAAAGAAATCTTCTTCAAGGTGGTTTTGATCTTACAAAACAAGCAGATCCTGCAGGAATCCCTACACAAGGCATAACGCCATTTCAACCTCTTCAAACAGGGGCAATATCTGGTTTATCTAGTCTCTACGGAATAGATCCTACAACAGGATTGCCAACAGGAACAGGAGCGGCGTTTGCTCCCGCCTTTACACAAGCGCAACAAGCGGTTCAAGCAGGACAACAAGCTATTGGAACAGGTCAAGCAACAGCAGCTATGGGTATTCCGTCTTTATCTGCAGCTCAAGGACAATTTGATCCTTCCCAAAGCAACTATCAACAATTCTTTAATCAATATCAAGGAGACGTTACGCAAGAAGCTCTCAAACAAATAGATGAGCAAGCAGCTATTCAACAGAATCAATTACAAGATCAAGCTCAAAGAGTAGGGGCTTTCGGCGGGGCTAGAATGGGTGTCCAAGAAGCAGAGCTAGATAAAAATATCTTAGACATTAAATCCCGTCGTATCTTTCAAGATTTGGCACAGAACTTTCAACAAGCTCAAGATAAAGCTATCGGAACTTATGAATCAGCGGCAGCTCGAAGACTTCAAGCGGCTCCTTTATATGGTCAATTAGGTGCAGGACAAGCAGGAATGGGAGCTCAGACTGCACAGCTCGGTGCTCAGACTGCAGGATTAGGAGCACAAGCATTTGGAATGCAACAACAAGGTCTTGGATCCTTATTTGGTATGGGTCAAACACAACAAACTCAATTACAACAAGCTGAAAATGAAAAATTCAGATTACTAATGGAACAACAGCAAGAGCCTTTCAAACGATTAGGCTTCTTTGGAGATATTCTAAGAGGTGTTCCATCTTATCAACAAACAATGCAGTATAAACAAAGCCCTTACACTAATCCTTTACTAGGTGCGATGGGTGCTGGACTAGGAACCTATGGCATTATGTCTGGTTCTGATGTTGGTGGGGCTTTTGGAATAGGAACAACGGTATAAAATGGTTGAATTATCTGAATTTACAGGTCAAGTAAATATTTTTGATGACGTCGAAGAAGAGGTAGATACTGGGGCATACCCTAAAGTTTTATCTTCTCAATTTTTTCCTGAAAAACCTGATTTGGTAATGCCAAATGCTGCTGATTATTTTTTGCCTTTTTTGATTGATGAAGAATCACATTTAGCAAAATACGCCACACCTAAATTAACCGACGCACAAATAGAAAAAGCTTATGCACCTACAGATTTTAGTGGACAAAGAAAACTAGCTCTCGCACAATTTGGGTTTGGATTAATGCGTCCTACTGAAGGGGGTAGAATTGGCGAATCCTTATCAGCCGCAGGATCACAACTAGCCTCAGATCTTTCACAAATAAAAGGAGCTCAACAAATAGAAGCAAAAAGAAATGCTCAAGCAAAAATAACAGCTAAGATGGAAAGAGAAGCCCAAAACATTTTAGAGAGAAAAGGTATATATGACACCAATAGATCATTGCTGGTGGATATGGCATCTAAAAATTATGAGGCGGATATAAAAGCAGATGAAGACTTAATGGCCATTTATAAACAAACTTTAGCGGCGGCACAAAATAAATTTATGGATTATCAATTAGAAGGAGTGGAACCTGAACGTGTACAGGTAGCTTATAAGGACGCCTCAGGTAGTATTGGAACTCCCTTTGATGCATTTGTAGTTCAAAATATTCTAGATGATGGATCTTTATCGGCTCCTCAATATTATAAACCCACAAATCAAATTGGAACAGATGGTTATCCTATTATGGAATTAATTGAGAATCCTGAAAATATTGTAACGGTGCCTTTATCCATGACAGGAACAGCGAATGATTTTAAATCTGCTAAAGGTTTGACAACTTTCCGAGATATTTTATCAGGATTACAAACAACAGATAGAGCATTATTAACTCTTGATGAATTAGAACAATCATTTTTAGAAAGACCTGGAAGAGCAGGGTTTGTTGCTGGTATTAAAGGACGTTTTCAAACTTATGCACAAATATTTAGTGATTTATATAATGAACAATTTAATGAATTTTTTGGCGACGACACTATGGTCCAATTTAATAACACTTATGGAGATACCTATGAAACAGGTGTTTATAAAGGTCAGAAAATGGAAAAGTTTCAAAATATGGCTTCTACTATATCCTTATACTTACAAGATCCTAATGTTCAAGAAGATATAGCAAATGGTACTATTGGAAAAGAAGAAATAGCAGCTCTTCAATCAGCTAATAAAGTTTTTAATCAATTAGCCGCTACTGGATACGCTCAAATGAAAGGTGAAGTTATAGGCGGTAAAAATATTTTTGGAGAAGATTTATTTGAAGGAACAAATGGGAGAAGTTCAGCACAGGAAAAAGAAATGATATTTAAAAAACTTCGTTTCTTTGATACAGATTTACCAGCCAACCAAGTGCGGGCGAACTCTATCATATATGCAATAGCAAGAGCTCGTAAATCATCAGGACGATTAAACTTAGATGATATTGAACGTGCAGCGAAAGATTTAAATATTTATGGTGATTCATCCGTAGACGTTATAGCAAAAATAGGGGTCTTAAGAACACAGTTGGAGAGAAGCAGAGATGATGCTCTTGGTATGATTAAATTAATGTACAGTTCGGGCGTGGATAATTTTTATGATAAATTAATAGATATGGGTTATGCGACTTACCAACGAGATAGAACACTAGAGTTTGTATCAGATCCAAAATCCGAAGGATTTGTTAAAGGAAGAGATCAAACTCCAACAGGTGCATTTGATTATTCCATAGGAGTGAGTAACTAATGGCTAGTGTAGTTTTTGAATATGATCTGACCCCTCACGGAATTGATAAAAAAATTAAACTGCAACTTCGTGAAGTTGTGGATGGCTTTACGCCTGATCAAAAATTTCCCCGTGATCAATTAGAGGAACAAGAATTAAATAAAATTCTTTTAATGGAATTACAACAAAATAAATCAGGAGTAATTAATGAAGCATTAGAATTAGGACAACGAAAACAAGAAATGATTAATGATCCCATTGGAACCGTCATTAAAGAAACAGCAAGTAAAGCGTATGATAGTGAGGCTGGACCTGGGGTTAATATTGGAACAAGTCTAAGAGAAATTACACAATTACTGCCTGGTGGAGAAACGACCGAGTGGGGAAAAGCAGGACACGGCCTTCTTAATACAGCGGCTGCTATTATAGCGGGTAGAGGAGACCGTAGCACAGATGATTATTTAGATCCAAAAAGAACGTTAACCGATATTGGAGTTATTGGAACCGATATAGCTTTAGGTGCCCAATTAATGAAAAACACTCCCAACGGAAAATTCACCACGCAAAATATGATCTTACACGCATTAAAGAAAAATCCTGCATTAGGATTTGCTAGTGTTGTAGGAACCAACATGGCGGCTAAATATGGTGGTGATGTGATTTATGATCAACTTAATGAGATGACACGTTTTATTATGCAACTTCCTGATCCTGATGAAGCCTATAAACACAATGAAAAAGTAAGGAATATAATGGATGCCCGTGAAGAACTTTTATGGACAGGTGGTGCAATGGGTCTCATGCATGTTTTTCCTCTCGTAAAAAGACTATTGGGAAAAACACTCGGTGTATCTGAGGACATGAAAATTAAAGTAGGAGAAATTGCTGATGAATCAGGAAAAATGGTACCTGTTCATGAAAACTTATTAAAATTATCAAGACAATATAATATTCCTCTTAATGTTTTTTCTACATCGCCTTCTGGTTTTGTTAAAGGAGCAGGGTCTGTTATAGGTTTATTCCCATTCGTGGCAACAAAAGCACGGCACGCGCAAAACGCGCAACAAATTGCTCTGGCGGAAAATATAAACAGTGTTTTGAATGACTTATCACCTATTGGTTTGTTTTCTGACAGTGCTATTATAGCTAATAAAAGTTTTAAGAACATGATTAACAATTTTACTTCAACAAAAACTCTTTTATATAAAAGAGCTTTTCAAATTTCAGATAAAATAGGAGATAAATTTATTCCTACTGCAAGAATAAAAGAAATGGCTCAAAATTTAGAAATCTTAACATACGGTGGAAAAAGACCTGAGAAAGGGAAATCTTTACGATTAGATAATCCTGATTATGGAAGACCATCCACAGTGGATGAATTACTTCAAGGCTTTACAGGAAAGTCAGATGAGTTTGTTGATGCTTTAATTGATATGCAATATTTAAAGGATGATTTTATTACAGGAAGGGAATTTAAAAAACTTCAAACTCAATTTAATACATTAAAAAAAGTTGCAGCAGGGGATCCTAAACTAGGAACGGAATTAGGGGGTATTGATAATTTTACTCGTGCAATGATTCAAACATTAAATGACTTTCAAAACTTCAAACAATTTGAGGATCCAGCCAAACAAGCTTTAGTAAATCAATTTTCTGGCTCCATGGGAATTGCGAATGATTTCTTTTTTAATAATGTTAATTATACAAAAGGAAGAGTTGCACAGATATTAGGATTGGCTGATAAAAATATTGCAAAAGCCACAGATGATGTTGATCCAACTATGTTGACAGGCGAGCAAGTGTTAAAAATATTATTTAATGACGAAACATTATATTCACCAGCCGCTATAAGAGAAATGAAAACAGCAATGCCTGCTGTTATTGTTAATGGCAAGAAAGTGGATCCTGTAAAAGCAGTGGCAAGATCATGGCTTGATGAGCAGCTACGATCAACTACTAAATATATAAGTGGTGATGTTAGAATAGTAGGGGGAGGAGACTCAAATATATTCCGAAGAGGAACAGCTTTTCTTACAGGAAAAGAGCCTATAAAATCAGCAAAAACAAGTACTTTTAATATTCCTATCATTGATATTGACGGGATGAAAAGTGCCTTTGGTTTAGATAATCCCAACAAAGCGGAAGCGATGCTTGAAATTTTTGGAAAAGAACAAATGGATAGAGTTAAAAACGTATTGGCTCTTGGTGAACAAATACAACAAACAAGTTTTGGGGATGTATCAGCATTTGTTAAACGTCGTGGTTTCTTAGGGGGTATAAATGCAATTACTAACTTGGCTTTTGCTGGATTTATTGCTAACAATCCTTTTGGAAACGTAGGTCTTGTGCTGGCCGCTCGGTATGGTATGAGTAAAATGGCGGACCCTAAATTTATGGAAGGTTTAACAAAAGTAATGAATCCTGATTTATCAGATCTAGTGAGAAGACAAGCTCTTATTAATACTATTGCTCTTTCTCCTGAATTAGTTTTAGGTATGTCAGAAGGAAAAGAAGATGTACCTCCTGAATTACAAAATTTAGATCCAGGCAGTCCATATGATGTTATGAAATATTTAATTTTTGGTGCAGACAATAATGCCTCTTATCCTGGTTCAGAAAATATGAGTATAAAGATAGGAGCTGATGGAAGAGCAACAGGAGTAGAATTATCTAAAGTGGATAGTAAAAATGAATTTAGTATAGATGCGCAAGGAGTAGCAAATGATATGCAAGAAGTAGCAGCAAATGTTTCTACGGAATCTACAGCTCCACGACCAGATCCTTTTCTTAATGTAGATTTTGATCAAACGGTCCAAGATACAAATGTAGGAATGGGAATAGAAGAAGCACAAAAACAATTAACACAAGAACAACGCGTTGCGTTGGCAGGTGGCAATCTTGATGAAGCTATCGCAATGGGAAGTAGAGGGAGAGTATAATGGTTTGGACACCAGGTTTAGGCGGATCACAAGCAGCAAAAGATTACTATGCTGGACAGCTAGCAAAGCAAGCAGCTCAAACACAGCAATCAGCATACGGGCAACCCGTTCAAGATAATACTCAAGGCGTTTACGTCGATCAAAGTGCACCTCTTGACATACAATTAGACCAAATAGTTGCCCACAAAGACAAAGGTCTTTCTACCGTTGGAATCGATCCCCATACATCGTGGGGAAAACACTCTGCTAAAGCAACGGGTGTGGGTAAATATGATCATATTAGAGATAAAGTTTTAAAAGGTGAAAAATTAACTGAGGCAGAAAAAGCAATTGCAGGACATTATTTAGGATACACAGGAGGAGCAGGAACTGTTCCCACTCCTTATTCAGGAGTAATGGATAGGTTTATGAAAGCCTCTCCTGAACATGCGAAAGCATACACAGATAAATTTGGAGCAATGGGAGGATTAAATTATTTAATGGCGACAGCTCCTGAAAATATAGCAAAAAATACCCTGCTAGGACAGATAATAGGCGGAACTGGGCAGACTTTACAAAATCTAGTAAGTGGAATTATTAGCAGTAAACCAGCGAAAGAGCTTGGAACGATGACAAAAGATATGGCACAGTTCCTTAACATCTTTGGAAAAGGAAATGATGCTAAAATACTGAAAATAAATGAAGAAGCACAGACACCTATAAATGAAGCTGTTCAAGAAGCGCTCAGAATAGGAGGAGAAGGACCACACCTAACAGAAGGAACCATAACTGAAACTGCAGGAGATGAAAAACTAACTGAAACTCTAGGAGAGATCGACAATATATTTGGAGACATGGTATATGATAGCGCTCTTGGTAAAATGGTAGAAGGAGGAGGAAAAGGTTACCAATATGTACCTGATAAAGACTTCCATGAAGATTTTTACGAGGATGAAATTATAGTGCCTGATAAACAAGATCAAATGAAAAAAGACTTTATTATAGGTACTTTTGGAGAAACATCTCCTCATAACCCAGAAGCATTTGAAATTCGTATTAATAATCTTTCTGGTGATCGTCTAGACGAGGTGTTTGAACAAGCTAAAGCATCACAATTTGAAAAAAGACATGGGAAGCCTATGGGTAGTTATATGAGTGGAGCTGATATGGAGAAATGGGAACAATCTATGGGAGGGGATCGTAAATTTGATAAATGGGGAAATCCCATTATTGAACCACCTAATGAGGATATAATCAGCTTAAAAGAAACAATTATGAACAATCCAGTTCTTGAAACAGGTACAAGTCCTACTTTTGACCTGGATACATTTCTAAATACTTATAGTTCTAATCCGTATAAAGATTATTCAGGAATCATTAGAAAAAATTTACCTTTTTCATATCCATGGACAAACGTAGATTCTAGTGAATTCCTCGAAGGGGGAATGTATCATCCCGATACTTTTTTTCAAAGCGATGAATTTCTAAATTTGGATGAGGGTAAACAGAATGCTATAAGAAAAATCCTCTCTAACCAAAATCTTTTTTCAGATTCTAATATAGTTCCATTTGCACACGGAGGATACGCAAACATGTCCACTTACGAAAAAATGAAAATGATCGCTGACGGGGTAGCGGAAAGCAAATAAAAAATGGAGACAAGTTTTAAAAATATTATTTGGGTCGGTTTAATTTTAATAACCGCTGGAATAACTTACGGCATGATGGCACAACGCTTAAAAGCAGTTGAAATAAACCAGTCACAATTAGAATTAATAATACTACAAGACATACCAGAAATAAAAGAACGAGTGATAAGGCTGGAAATACTGCTCGAGCAAGCATTAAGTAAATAAAATTTTTCTAGGATCCTCTCCCATCACTTGACTTGCAAGATCAATTTTTGCGTTTAATAATTTAACAATTTTTTCATCAATGGTGTGTTCAGCCATTAAATCAACATACGTCACTTTACTGGTTTGACCTATTCTATGTGCTCTGTCTTCTGATTGCATTCTTACCTCTAGTGAGTAGTCGTTAGAGTAATAGACAACAGTGTGAGAAGAAGTAAGAGTAAGCCCATAACCTCCTGTCTTGGGATTTCCGACAAAAAATCTAAGATGATCATTAACATCCATAAACCTATCAACAATAGACTGGCGTATAGTATCTTTTGTATCCCCGTAATAACTTGCCACACTTTCTTTACCATATATATCTCCTATTGCTTTTTCAATGGCACGTATATCATGGCGATAAACTGCCCATATAATTACTTTTCCTCCTGTTTCCTCTAAAACATTTAAAAGTTCATGTATTCTATTATTTTTAATTGCCTTAACTTCGCCATCATCGGTTTTAACATGTCCGCATGTGATTTGGTGCAATCGAATTAATTGTGTCAAGACTGTGGCCGCAGTCATTATTTTATTATTCTCTAAAAAGGTGAGAGCGGATTTTTTCATTTCTACATAAGCCTTTAGTTGTTCAGGTGTCATGGTAACCACACGTTTGGTGTATAGCTTTTCAGGTAAATCTAAACATTCACTTTTTAAAATTCGTGTGGAAAAATTTTTAATTTTTTCCTGTAGTTCATCAAGCCTTTGATACTTCACAATATGTTGGAACGAATGAGTGCCCACGGACCTCTGAACAACAACCGCATATCTCGCACGAAAACTATAATAACTTTGTTGATCAATTAAATAAGGATCAAGAAATTGTATTTGGGAAAATAAATCAAGAGGAGATTTGGTAACAGGGGATCCTGTCATAATACGTCTATACTTTGCTAACTCAGCTAACTTAATAATATTTTTAGTTCTTGCCGCCGCATGATTTTTTATCGTTGTTGATTCATCAACAACGCACATGCTTTGATTCCGTAAAAGAAAACTTCTAGCGAAATCTCTACCACGAGTCGTGGACAACGCCTCAACATTCATAATAAGAAGAGTTAGGTCATCAGCTATAATAGATAATTGATCGAGTTCTTTTTTTTCTTCCTTTTTAGGAGAAGCAGACCATATACCTACTCTGTAATTAATATGATCAGCCATATGAATTTCTAATTCATTACGCCAATTACGCTTTATGCCATTAGGTACTATAATTAAGGTCGCATTTATTTTACCTTTATCATATAAAATGGCGATATTGTCAATGCAGACCTTTGTTTTACCTGTACCCATCTCCATAAATAAAGCCCATACTTCCTTATTCCAACTTTCTTTCAATGCATCTAATTGATGTTGAAAAGGCTTTGTTTTAAATCTATACTCCATGATAACTTTCTAAAATTGTAATATAAAGGTTGCATTAATAAATCACAACTATTAAAGGAGCAAGTAGAAAGATGGAATTGGATAAAAAAGAAAAAGAACCAACGGTTTTTTTAGTACAGGAAAACCCATACGTTAACGTCTTGAGTGCCGAAGAGTATGGAAAAATTGTGGTTTTATTTGAAAGTGGTCAACAAATTATGTTTAGTCCACAGCCAGCTATCAAAAAGCTTCGCAGAAAACTGCGAGATTTTAATGATAATGACCATCTTCTCATGATGGGTGATCCTGCTGCAATGGGTATTGCATGTTGTATTGCTTCTGATATGAATAGAGGAAGATTTAAAATATTAAAATGGGATAAAGTCCAAAAAAGATATTATTCTGTAAGTGTTAATATAAATGAGAAAGGCGAAATAGATGAGCAAGATAAACTTTGAACAGGATGTCGCTAATATAGATCAAACAGGTTTAGAATCTGTAGCTGAATTATTAAGAGAACAACTCAAACTAGAAGAGTTAATAGAGTCTATGGAAGAGACTGTAAAAATAAATAAAGAACATTTAAGAAAATTGTCAGGGGAAGTTATTCCCTCTAAGATGGCAGAATTAGGAATGACCTCTACTACAATGATGGATGGATCTAAAGTAGATGTTGTAGAGGATATTTATGTATCAATACCAAAAGATCCACAAAAATCAAAAGCATGTTATGAATGGCTTGAGGATAATGGACTTGGAGACATTATTAAAAATCAAGTCGGTATAAGTTTCGGTAAGGGAGAAGGCAATAAAGCAAAACATTTGCAAGAAACAATTAAAGAGATGGGCCTTATTCCTGAAGTAAAGATTTCAGTGCATCCTTCAACACTGAAAGCAACTGTAAAAAAGTTGCATGAAGAAGGAAAATTATCTGTCCCAGACAATACGTTTAGTTTGTTTATCGGACAGAAGACAAAAATAACCAAGAAAAAATAAGGAGTAAATATGGCAAACGCTGTAAAGAAAAAAGAAAAAAGAAACATTACACAGTTTGATCCTAGTCTTTTTGAAAAAGATGCTAATCAAGGATTAAGCAATCTGGGAATGGACGATCTTGCAATTCCTTTTCTTCGTATTCTGAGTGATACGTCACCGCAGATAAAGAAAAGGGATCCTCTGTATATAGAGGGAGCGGAAAGTGGAATGATCTACAACACGCTTACAAAAGAAATATATGATGGCGAGGTAGGAGTTAAAGTAATTCCTTGTGCCTACCAACGTCAGTATATTGAGTGGGCTGATAGAGGCGAGGGCAGCGGTGCTCCCGTTAATATTTATCCCGCTGAAAGTGATATACTTTCTAAAACCACACGTGATGATCAAAAAAAAGATAGGCTAGCTAACGGTAATTATATCGAAGACACAGCCAATCATTATTGTTTGGTCATTAGTAACGACGGAACCTCCTCCCAAGTTCTACTTGCGATGAAAAGTACACAGCGTAAAAAATCCAAACGTTGGAATTCTTTAATGCTGGGTCTTAAAATGAAGGGGTCAAATGGACTATTTACCCCTCCTTCATACTCCCACGTGTATCTTCTAAAAACAATTGCAGAGTCAAATAATTTAGGAGAATGGTTTGGTTGGGATATTACAAGAGTAGGACCCGTTGAAGATGTTGATACTTATCACCAAGCTAAAGCATTTGCAGAGTCAGTTGCTAAAGGCGAAGTGAAAGTAAAACATGAAGATGAAGATCTTGACAGCGGTGAAAAAACACCCTACTAACCAAAAAATTAGAGAGGCGACATTTTTCCTCCGTCGCCTCTCGACCAGGTATGAGAAATTATGGACGCAACAAAAGAATTTATACGTATATTTAGTGGGTTAACTAGAGCATACGGGCAAACACAAAGCCGCTCAAAAAATGAGTCAGGTAAGCTCGAAGGAAAATCTTGGATTGTTCCTGAACAGTTAACGGAAGATAAGTGGCTTAATCATTTAGCAGGTAAAGAACCATCACTGGGTATCATTCCAATTGATGAAAAAAATCAATGCACTTGGGGTGCTATTGATATTGATACTTATGAAGGTTTTGATCACAAAGAATTAATTAAAAAAATTGTCGAAAAGAAATTACCGCTAGTGGTATGTTGTTCCAAAAGTGGGGGTGCTCATATATATTTATTTGTATCCGAGCCAGTACGTGCCAAAGATATGCAAATAAAATTAAAAGAGATAGCTGTATTCTTAGGCTTCGGTGAAAGTGAGATATTTCCAAAGCAAATTGAACTGAGCTCAAAAGGAACAGGTAACTTTTTAAATTTACCTTATAATCACCCAGAGTATCCTGGACGTTTTGCATATGATGATGGAGGTAATTCATTATTGAGTGTTGATATGTTTATAGAGCAATATAAACGAAAAGTCGTATCGCATCTCAACATGCTAGTTATCGAAAAACCTGTTAGCGAAAAAAATAATAATGATTTTAAAGGATCTCCACCATGTTTAATTACCCTTGCTTCACGAGGATTTGGAGAAGGATCACGGAACGAGGCTATGTTTCAACTTGGTATTTATTTACGAGAAAGATTTCCTAATCAATTAGAAGATAAGATGGATGAATATAACACAAAATATTTTAATCCTCCTTTACCAAGTAGAGAAGTACAAACAATCTTTAAGCAAGTAGAAGATAAAAAATATTTTTATCGATGTGAATTACCTATCTTTAAAAGTGTATGTGAAAAAATAAAATGTCAAACACGTCAATTTGGTGTTGGTAATTCCGCCGAGCATGAAATAACAAACTTAAAAAAATGGGTATCTGATAATCCTGTCTATGAAGTAACGCATAATGGGAAAGTTATTATTTTATCCGTAGATCAATTACACTCCCATAGTGAATATCGCAAAGCTTGTATAGCACAAGCGAATGAAAGCCCACGGCCCATCGCCCCTGCAATATGGGCAGACATGGTAGATAATTTACTTAAAAACATGAGCGAAGATGATTTCATAGAATTGCCTGCTGAAGTAACAGCTAAAGGTCAATACTTAAGTCAGTTACAAATATTTTTATTTAATAATAAAGGAGCGAAAGACAGATCTGATATTCTTCAAGGAATGGTTTATGAACATGAAAAAGGTTATTTCTTTTTTAAACCACAATCATTGAGAGATTTTTTAAAGACCAAGCGTTTCACGAAAGTTTCAGACTCCGCTCAATATAAAATGTTTGAGGAATTTGGTGGAAGCACCGCTAAGTTTAAAGTCAATAATACTTCTGAGCATTGTTGGAAAGTTCCTATAGTCATTTTGGAATCAGAATATAATTTAAAAGAAAAAGATTTTAAGGAAGAGGAGGCATACTAATGAACCATCTAGATTTATTTAGTGGGATAGGAGGATTTTCTTTAGGATTAGAAGCCACACAAAGAATTAACACAGTAGCCTTTTGTGAGATAGATAGTTTCTGTACAAAAGTATTAAACAAAAACTGGCCAATTATACCAGTATATAAAGATATAAAGGAGCTAACATATGAAAAACTCAAAGCAGATGGAATTGGACCTATCGACATTATCACTGGAGGTTATCCTTGCCAGCCTTTCTCCCAAGCAGGCAGAAAAAAAGGTGAGGAAGATCCGCGACACCTCTGGCCAGAGTATTTTAGGCTTATCAAAGAGTGTCGGCCGACTTGGGTCATTGGAGAGAACGTTAGTGGACACATTAAACTCGGTCTCGACTCCGTACTCGCGGACCTGGAGAGTGAAGGTTACGCCGTTAGGACGTTTAGTATTTCAGCTGCTAGCATCGGTTCCAACCACAAAAGAGAAAGAGTCTGGGTTGTGGCGCACACCCGACAACCTGGCAGGAGGATCGAATCTTCCAGGAATACAAAAAGCCTTGGACGAGGGTCATTTGAAGAGACCAAGTGGTCAACCAATACAAATAAGGCTTCAGGATCAAGTGAAAGAACCACGACTGTGGCCGACACCAAGAGCGAAAGAACCAGGAAGAACGACGAAAGGGTTTGGGAGAGGTCTAGCAGAGCTAGTAGAAGGGAAACAACAACTATTCCCAACACCAACAGCGACAGAGAGAAGCGGAATCAATCCAAAAACAGGCAAGGGAGCGGGTCTGAGCAAAACAATTGGTGGAACATTGAACCCGACGTGGGTAGAGTGGCTCATGGGATACCCGACAGGACACACCGACTTAGAGCGTTAGGGAATTCTGTCGTCCCTCATATTCCGTATTATTTAGCACAATCAATTTTGGAGAGTATAGATGCATAAGTATATAGTTATTGGTCCTCCTGGCACAGGCAAGACAACGTACTTAAAAGACAAAGTAGACATGTTGGTAAATGCAAATGTATGTGCACCTAACCAAATTGGTTATTTTAGTTTTACAGTTAAAGCTGCAGAAGAAATAAGGGATCGTGTTGTTAAGGATAATACTTTTACTAAAGAAGAATTAAAACAAGAATACCCATACTTTTGTACTTTGCATTCGCTAGCGTATCGACAGCTACAGCTAAAGCAAGGGCAGATCATGAGCGATCATGACTACGCTGAGTTATCACGGCTCACGGCACACGAGTATGTTAATAAAATGAAAAAAGGTAATGGCGTTGATATATCAATGCCGACAGCGAAGAGTGAATATCAAGACCTTATCAATTTAGCGTATGCAAAGTTTCCTGAAGATGAAGATCGATTACATAAAATTTTTCGTGAAACAAAACTCAATAACTACGGCGCACGGAGCATGATTGAACAAATGGATTTAGATCTTCGTAAATTTAAAGAAGATAGAGATAAGTATGAGTACGTGGATTATTTTATCCAATTTCTAAAAAAAAGAAATCCACCGAAATTAAGATATTTATTTGTTGATGAAGCTCAAGATTTATCTGTTCAACAATGGAAAATTGTTGACATGATTCAACAAATAGCACAGCCCCAAGAAACATATATTGCGGGCGATGACGATCAAGCAATTTTTAGATGGGCAGGTGCAGACATAGAACACTTTATAGCTATGGCTAAGAATCCTTCCAACACTATCATTCCTTTAACACAGTCTCATCGTATCCCAATTAGTGTACACAGTCTTGCCACAAAATTAGCACAGTCTATTTCCACACGAATTGATAAAGAATATAAACCAAGAAAAGAAGAAGGAGTAAGAAAAGTCTTAAATATCAGACCTTTAAACAAAGGAATTCACGAAGGCGAATGGTTAATATTATGTCGAACTCATGAAATTGTAAAGCAAGTTTCTGAATCTTTAGAGATGTATGGATGGCTTTATAAACGATACGGATCCTCTGTTATTAGTTTTAAATTTATAGAAGCTATTCGTGCGTGGACAAAATTACAAAAAGGAGAAAAAATTCCTGGCGTTGATTGTGATACTATTTATCATCATATGGATAGTACACGCATAAAAAGAAATTATGGTGTGTTCAAGGGACAACATGAAAACCTTTACGATTTAGATATTCTTATAAAAGAATATGGGTTAAGAGAAGAGATTAAGTTATCAAGTACAAAAACAGTAAGTGTGAAAGATATAACATGGTATGATATGTTAAATGGAAAAGGCCTACAAAAAAGAATTCCTTATCTCCGATCCATTATGCGTTCAGGAAATAAACTTGATGCCATTCCTCGTATAGAAGTATCTACAATTCATGCAAGTAAAGGAGGGGAAAGACAAAAAGTAATGTTGATTACTGATTTGTCCTTTGGTCCTTATAAATCTTCCACCTCAACTCAACAAGGACGTGATGATGAAGCTAGGGTTTTTTATGTTGGTGCCACTCGTGCAAAAGAAGAATTATATATTATTAGACGTACGGAAGGACAATTTGAATATGAACCTATATTTTTTCATGAAAGGAATTGTGCATGATTTCAGAAGACCTTTTAGACGAAGCTAAAAAATTAATAGGAGGAAATCGTCAACAAGATTATGGTGAGAAACTTACTAATCATCAAAACATTGCTGACTTCTGGTCTATTTTTTTAAAGAAAAAAATTACCGCACATGATGTGGCTATCTGTATGGCTTTGGTTAAAGTAGCACGGCTCATGCATCAACATAAAAAAGATAGTTATATAGATATGGCTGCCTATGCCGCGATTGCAGGAGAGATTGAATCACGCACGAATAAGGATCGATCATTTGAATCAGAAGGTGAAAGACGAGGAAGAGAAACAGCAGAATATATTAAAAAAACATACTCACAGGAGATGCAAGATAAATTAGAACCACTCCCCGAGGAATAAAAATGAAAGACTCTCCTACTATTATACATACAAAAGAGTTTAATTGTTCGGATGATCATCCAATTGTCTACTATGTAGTAGATGAAAATGGTGAAGGTGTATGTGAGTATTGCTATAAAAAATTTAAATATGAAGAGGAAAAATGAAAGAACAACCTAACTGGTTTCCTAAAGTTCACCGTATGCCCAGTGAATGGGTTCAGCCTGATACATTCCCCGATCTCTCTCAGTATAATGAAATTGCTATTGATTTAGAAACAAGAGACCCTGGCATTAAAGATACAGGTCCAGGATATATACGTAAACACGGTGAAGTCGTCGGGATTGCTGTTGCTGTTGAAGGATGGTGTGGCTATTACCCCATTGCCCACGAAACACCGCCCAATATGGATAAAGAATTAGTAACCAGATGGTTGCGTAAGCAGTGTTCTTACGAACATGTCAACTATATTTTTCATAATGCTATGTATGATATTGGTTGGTTAACGACAATCAATATTGACATCAAAGGAAAAATAATAGACACTCTCATTGCTGCTCCTTTGGTAGACGAGAATAGGTTTCGTTTTGATCTAAACTCATTAGGAAAGGATTATTTAAAAGAGTCAAAGTCGGAAACCCAACTCTACGAAGCAGCGAAAATGTGGGGCTTAGATCCAAAGGCCGATTTATGGAAGCTTCCCGCCTCACACGTAGGAGAATATGCGGAAAAAGACGCAGCCCTTACATTACGGCTGTGGGATTATTTACAACGAGAAATTTCAGAACATAATCTCCTTAATATTTTTGAATTAGAAACTAACTTGTTTCCTGTTTTATTTAAAATGAAACAAAAGGGTGTGCGTGTTAATCTAGAAAAGGCGGAAAGGATTAAAAATGATTTACAAATTCAAGAAAATAAAATCTTACGTTCAATCAAAAAGCTCACAAATTGCGATGTGGAAGTTTGGGCTGCAGCTTCGGTGGCGAAAGCATTTAAATCACTCAAGATCCCTTACGATCACACACCAACAGGTCAACCGAAATTCGATAAAAACTTTTTGGCAAGTCACGATTCTCCTTTGGCACAGATGGTGGTTAAAGCTCGTGAAATCAATAAAGCGAGAACCACCTTTATTGAAAGTATCACCAAGCATTCGCACAGAGGCAGGATTCACGCAGAAATACACCAAATGAGATCAGACCAGGGCGGTACCGTCACTGGTCGTTTTTCATATTCAAATCCAAATTTACAGCAAATACCAGCTCGTGATGCTATCCTGGGACCATTAATTAGATCTATCTTTATTCCTGAAAATGATTGCGAGTGGGGTATCTTTGATTACTCCCAGCAAGAACCACGGCTCGTGGTCCACTACGCCAGCATGAAAAATTTTACAGGATCTAATCAATTTGTTGATGCCTACCATGACAATGAGAATACAGATTTTCATCAATTAGTTGCCGAAATGGCAGACATTCCTCGAAAGCAAGCAAAGACAATTAATTTAGGATTATTCTACGGCATGGGAAAAGGAAAACTTATGTCTCAACTTGGTGTTAATTTAGAAGAGGCAACGGATCTATTACAGTCTTATCACGAACGTGTTCCTTTTGTTAAACAATTAATGAATGATACAATGAACAAGGCGTCCAAGAAAGGTTATCTCTCTACATTATTAGGAAGGCGTTGTCGTTTTGAATTATGGGAGCCCTCTAATGAATGGGGCACCAAAGCTCTTCCTCTTAAAGAAGCTCAGAATGAATATGGCGAAAGTATGATTAAAAGAGCGTGGACTTACAAGGCATTAAATAGATTGATTCAAGGATCAGCTGCTGATCAAACAAAAAAAGCAATGTTAGAATTATATAAGGAAGGATATGTCGCCCACATACAAGTGCATGATGAGTTAGATTTTTCTGTTGCGAGCGAGAAAGATAAGTCTACAATTAAAAACATTATGGAAACATGTGTAAAATTAGAAGTCCCTAATAAAGTGGACGTCGAATGTGGAAAAAGCTGGGGCGACGCAGGTGATTAAAATATTTTTTTTATTAATTATAATGTCATATCCTGGACAAACAAGCGTGAAGTATCAGGGAGCAATCTATCCATCGGAAAACTAGTGCATCCAAGCAAGAGATGCTTATATGGAAGCATTCAAGAATAAATCATATGAATATAAGCTTACCATGAAGACCGAAGCTTATTGCGTACCTTTTGAATCCTTCCCTATCAAGGGAATGGCTCAAACAGGTGTTTAGAACTATTCTTATTTGTGCCACAATTCTTATTAGCGTTTGTATATACCGCTATTATTCTCCTTATCAGACATTCCTGCGTGATTGTACCTATAATGAGTTTTTAGAGGGAGATTTCAGCGAAGAATACTGCACGTGGTTATACAGGGAATTATTAAAACCAGACTCCTGGTTACATGAATTTTTAGATTGACAGTCCCATTAAATTCCTTATAGTCCCAATTAAATAGCTACTATGCATAGTAGTAGAGTATGGCTGAACAACAATCACAAAGTTGTAAGGCACATTTTTTAGAAAGTATGGCTAAATAGCTGAGAGTCTAAAAGGTGGTACTGAAG
>VTLG01005899.1_pt1 | contig 32597 bp, 13 predicted proteins | sample 4694571 | NCBI WGS metagenome assembly VTLG01 (sample SAMN12604809, study PRJNA352737) | marine metagenome | biome: ENVO:00000447; feature: ENVO:00000209|ENVO:00000569|ENVO:01000036; material: ENVO:00002151; isolation source: viral sequences binned using virsorter ...
TCTGCAAACCAACCACGATTAACTTCGATTGCATATCTTATATCATCATCAGGATATACAGGAATTGGATTCATTGGATCTAATTCTTTAATACTTTCAATTATACCTTCTTCGTTTATAAACGCAATATCAAGAGGTATGAAAGTATTTTTCATATGGAATGAATGATAGTCAGTATTCTCAAATATGAATAACATACCACGATCTTGCTCCAAACTCTCACGGAACATCAGACCTAATTTAAACTCTCCATCGTTTTGTGGAACTTCAAGTTGAAGTGGTAATGAAATAAATTCTTCCTTCATTTTCTTTTTCTTTTTAGGTTTGTCAGTTTTGACATACATATGGAATGAATGATAGTCAGTATTCTCAAATATGAATAACATACCACGATCTTGCTCCAAACTCTCACGGAACATCAGACCTAATTTAAATTCTCCATCGTTTTGTGGAACTTCAAGTTGAAGTGGTAATGAGATAAATTCTTCCTTCATTTTCTTTTTCTTTTTAGGTTTGTCAGTTTTGACATATGTTGGTTTTGCAGCACCACGCTTTTCCTGTTGATTAGGATCTGCTGCTCTTTTTCTACGATGTGCAGATTCTCTTTCCTTCTTACTCATACTATCATATTTAGAACGAGATACGCATTTTGGCACTCCCTCACCTGGTTCATCACTCGCACAGGTTCCACCTGTTTTAACATTTACCCATCCACCTTTTCCGTCTTTTGATTTAGAACCTTTAAACCAAGAACGAAGTGTTCCCTCTTTGACACTTTCTTTATCAGTCATATAATCTGCTGCAGTATCAAGATAATCTGCTGCTTTTGTGATTTTAGACTGAACCCAAGCCATTTCATTACCTTCACCTTTACCAACTTTCTTTTTGATTTTTTTCGCAGCGACCATTATATTATCAGTCTGACGACGAATCATTTCATATTCGTGATCGCCATGCTTTGATTCATTCATCGCTTTGGTTTTCTTTTTCATTGAGTTGATAAACTTTCTATAGACAGCTGCTTCAGAGGTTTTACCCATCACTCTTGCTCTTTGCTCCATAGCAATTGCTGCTTGAATTTTATGAGCGTGTGATCGACCTGATTTCCTAATTTTTGCCACACTCGCTTTCGCTGTTGCGACATCCTTAAAACCAAGTCCATGAATAGTTCCTTTAGGATCTTCATCAGTGTATAAATCAGAATGTTTTTTTGACTTTGCAGGTTGCCCTTTTTTACGGGCAATACGAGGATTTGATTCCTCAGTCATTTTCTTTTTTTTACCCGCACAATGTGCTTTCTGACTAAAACCTTTTGGGTTGTTGCAATCAATAGACTTTTTATACTTTGCAGACCATCCTTCCTTTACAAGAAAACCATCCTCACGGACAGTATAACCTTCAGGAATAGGTTTACACTTCTTATCAGTATTGCAATAGTATTGTCCCTTTTTACAGGAAGTCTTTCCCATTATACAGACTATTCAGAGCTATTATTATTTAGCAATCCGTCTTTTAACATCTTTGAGAGTTCACTTGTAGAACCAACAAAGAGTGCGTTGTTTGTAACTGTGCCTTGTTTCTTTGGATTATCCTCTTCTATGTCTTTAACTTTTTTATGTAAATCTGCTAACTTATCTGTTGTATCGGCAACTGATTTTATAAGTTGTCCTGCAACTTCATATGCTCTTGGACTTGCAGTTTCCCCTGCAACTTCCATAATACCATTGATCGCTTCTTGACCTTTCTCTATGAGTGAATATAAATTACCTCTTGTATAATCATAATCTTTTTTAACTTCATCAACCTTGGTTACTTCATCTGCTTTTACAATTGCATCAACCTCAACACTACCATCAGTATTGAAAGTATCATTCAATGAATCATAACCTTTTGCCATTAGATGTCTACCCCTCTATTAGGTGCAAATTCTTTTCCATCACCAAAGAATGAACTTGTTTCTGTAAATCCAAAATCATCGCCTGGTTCGATAAATGGTGTATCATCAGTATCTATAACACCATCATCGTTATAATCTTGTTTTGGTTTAGGTACAACAGTGTATCTCTGTTCTCTTTTTGCAGTTCTTGTATTTGTATCTGAGTAGTAATCCAACTGAACTTTTTTGATAAGTCCGTCTGGAGTTCTCGCAATGTGATTAAAGAAGAATGTTTTTGCTGTAAATGAAAGTGTATAAATTAGTGCTCTTCTTGTTGCAAAATCACCTTCATAATCATCTTGTTGTGCGATGTTTTGAAGGACCATTGGAATATCCCTTTTTTCTCCGATTGATTTTACTAAGTCAATCGATATATTAAAACCTGGTTGAAAAAACGGTAGTATTTGCTCTAGGATTTGTAATCCATCATCTTGTAATTTTACTAGAATATTCAAATCAAAACCAAGATTATATGGAACAGGCATGAATACCTTTTTCATTTTATCACCATCATCACTATCTAATGCCTTGAATGTTTGTGTAATACCTGCCTTTCTTGTAGAATCATAAGAAATATTTGTAATCTCAAAAGACATTCTTGGTAGTGTGATTTGAGTCGCTTTATTTAATTCTGCTTGCTGCGTAATTCTTGCTAAAAACTTTTGTCTTGGTCCATATGCAATTGGAACTTTAATATCAGATATAACATTTCCAGCACTATCATCGTGACGAACATGAATATCATTAAACAGTGTGCCAAACGCAATAACTGTCTTTCTTATAATTTCGTGATAAAAATAATTGCCTAACATTAGAAACTACCAAATGGATTTGACTCAGTGAAGTCAATGATTAAATCTGCTTCTGATTCAAATATGTCGCCTTCATTATATTTATCGTCTGTGTCATCATCGAAATTAGATACGCTGAATAGAGCACCTGATGTAAGACCCTTGATATCTTCACCAGCAAAGAATCCTGTAGTTGTTGTTCCAATACCGACATTACCTACTTCAAGAACTCCTGTATCAGCATCCCAACTCTTAACTCTTGCCTGTGTTCCAGAACGCATTCCTTGAACTATCTCATTGAAGAAATAAGTACCAATGCCACTGATTGTCTCTGGATCAGCGATTGTAATTGTTGGAGATCCTGTGTATGCTGCACCAGGATTAGATACAAATATTGAATTTACTTGATTGAATCCGTTACCAGCATCACCTATTGATGCAATACCAACAGCTCTATCAGAAGCTATACCAGCATTTGGAATTGGAATAGTCACTGTGGGAGCAGTACCGAATCCGATACCATTATCAGTCATAGTAAATCTTATTATACCATTTGATGTAGTGTTAATAGAGCAAGTTGCTGCTGCCCCAGTTCCACCACCACCTGATATTGTAATCGTTGGTGGTGTAGTATAGTTTGCACCAGCATTAGTCAATAATATTTTATCTATTGATGTGACATTTGCTATTGAAGTTGTAAATGCTACAGCAGTTGCATTATCACCCGTCGATCCGCTAGGTGATGTGCTTATTGAAACAACAGGAGTCCCTGTAAATCCTGAACCATCATTATTCAAGAATATTTCACGAATATATCCAGTTCCAAGTACTGGTGTTGTGGTTGCTGTTCTACCAACACCAACTAATTGAAGGGTTGCAATATAACCTACATCATCAACTTGTGTATCAATCGCTTCAATAGAGGTATCAATAACCTCATCTTCGTATTCAAAGAGTTCACACTTAAGTTTATAAACGTAATTACTTCCTAATTGATAAAAAGGTTCTTCGTGTTCTACAAATTTAATTTCAAATAATCTTTGACCTAACGGAAAAAATACTAAGTCACCTTCACGAGGTCTTGATGATAACTCGATATCATCATCTGCATCCATAAATGGTGCAATAAATTCTTCAAATCTTTCTTTTGAAATGGTAAGAGTTACTTCGTCTCTCAAACTCATACCAAACTTTGTTAATACATCTCCAGCACCTGCATATCCATCATAAGTATCAACATATGCTTCAAGAGAAAAATTATCATCAAATTTTGATGCGGTGACTTCTTCTATAATTGTTGATTGATTAACAAACTTTCTAGGTATGAAAGTTATTTCAACACCATAAATTTTAAGATGTTCATTAATTAGACTCTGGACTAATCTTTGTTCTCCTCTCGAACCTTGTAGAAAATGTGGATTTAATGCCATTATTCATCACCCAATGAAGTCTAGAGGAGGAGTCTCGTAGTCCATCATCATCCTTGACCTGAGTTCCTCTAACTCTCTGACTCCATCATCATATATCTCCCTACCATTTAATTCTATTCCACCAGGTAATTTAGTCCCTCTAAACTTGATTAAGTTCATACCCCACTGTTTTTTCATTAATGCAACGAAATATCTTTTTACAAATGGATCATTATATACCTGATTATATTCTTCAGGGTCAAGTGCACGAAAACAATCAATTACAATAAAATCATCTTTTTGTTGTGCTCCCCAATCAATATCTAAGTATAATCTATCTTGTCTTTGATTAAACCTTATTTGTTTATCAGTAGTAAGTAAAAAATCTATGTCTTCAAGATATGTTTTAGTCATTGCATATTGCAACAAATTAACAGAGTTAAAATAATATAAGTCGTTTAAAAACAATTGATACTTTATACTAAACATTCCACCTGAAATAGAACTTGTATCAAACTTGAATATTCTGTTTACACCAACCACATGGTCAGGAACTGATATAAAATTGGAAGTCTCATAAAAATTACTTGATACAGTTCCTGCAGTATTTGTAGATATACCTGATGTAGTTACTATACCAACACCATCAGTTCCTTTTGCTGTACCTCGATCAATATCTTCCTGTGTTATCTTATATTTCAAATACATTCTCTCAATGCCATTGTAATGACGCTCTTGATATAATTGAAGAGTGTCATCAAGTGCATCGTGTATCTGGTCAGTATCAAGGTTTATCTCCAATACAGGATAACCCAGTTTACGTAAACCGAAGTTTATAAGTTGTCCTCTACTGTTTGGTGCTGCCATTACTCTCCGTGAGATTTGCGATTTCCTCTAAAAGTTCATGCTTTTCCTTTTCATAATCATTTTTTAGAGTTTGGAGTTTTGCCTCCAATAGAACGTTTTGATTTAATGCTGCTGCTAGTTTTGTATGATATAAGTTCACTAATACATTAACATCTACTTCACTGTTTTGTTGCATTTAGAAAGTTCCTCCATCTAGGGTTGAAGTCCAATGTGGTTTGTTTATATAGACGTTGGTAGCAGCACCTGGCACAGATGCTAGGTTTGCAATTGCACCACTCTGACCCTCTCTTCTTAGATTATTAGTTGTATTAAATGTTCCCTCTACACCAATCAAATTAACAGAATTACCACCTGTTACTGCTGATTCAACCACACCAAAAGCACCTGTGGTATCTTGTTTAATAATATCACCAACTGAAACTGTTATAGCAGCACTTAATGAACTTAAAGTAATTTTTGTAATCGCAGTTAATACTTGTTTTGAAGTAATGACTGGTGTTTGTGGATTATTTGTAGATCTCTGTAGACCAGTATCATCAAACCAAACAACACCACCAGAATTAAAGTCACCTGACTGATAGTATATTCCCTTAATATCTAAGAAACCTCTTGTTCCAGTTACAACACTAGCTGATATAGTTGCATCAGGAACATAAGTCCATCTACGACTATTATCACCGTGTGTACCGTGATTGCCTGTTCCAGCACTGCTGGAGGCGATTGAACTGTCATCTAGACCAAAGAAACCATCGGTTGAGTTCGCAGTTCCTATACCAGTATTATAAGTAAATCCAAGTCCACGGTCAGTATTAGTATCAGTGGCATGTACGACTGTTATTTCAGTCTGTGTGCTGATTCCTGCAATCGCTGTTCCTTGGAAAGTAAGAGTCTTAGTTCCAGTATTGACATTAGTAACAGTTGTTATACCACTTGCAGAGAAACTTGGGTGTAAAAGTGTATCATCAACTGAGATACCTGTTACTTGATCGACTACGACCTGTGTTGCACCCGATGCCATTGTTGACATCACAGTTCTTGTACTTGTAGTGTCACCAACCATCATGATTGGGTCATTAACAGTAGTCTGAGTTGAGTTAACTGTAGTTGTTGTTCCATCAACTTGTAAGTTACCTTTGATGATAACATCACCTTCATTACTTAATCCATCTGGATATGGGTCAATGAATATTTTGTTATCAGCACCAGCTAATGAAGCAATAATATTATTTTGAATTCTAATATTTCCAAGTTTAGAGTTTCCACCTGAAACTATTAAATCTCCATCAACATTGACTTTACTGCTAGTAAATCTTACATTTGCTCCAGCAAATTTTAATTCATCAGTTCCGTCCTCATCATACTCTATAGTTGCATCAGCAGTTGCTGTTCCATCTGCACCTCCACCAAATCCAAGTTTAGTATCATCGGGAACCATCACCTCACCAGAACCATTTGGATTGAATATTACATCTCCATTATTATTAGTCGAAGATAATGTATTTCCGTCTAAAGTTAAATTATCTACATTCCATATGTCTATTTTTCTATCACTATCAAGAATTGCTACTAATCCACCATCTGTATTTCTTGTATTTGTTTGACCTGCTAATTTACCAGGTTCATGCTCCATCATTGATGTGTAATAATGTCCTGCTATCGGATTAACATTAGCACCATCATCTCCTAAAAATACCCTGTCTTTATATTGATTAACACCGCCAAACTGACCTATACCAGTCACGTATGCCATCTCACCCCAATTCAAACTCGCTGGTTTGGCTGTACCAGATGAACGTTTGATTCTAATTATACTAGCCATTTCAGAAATTTCCTCCGTTGATGTCTAAATTCTGTGCTGCACCTGGAGTCAACTCCAATGTTGCGTCAAATTTTTTCGTAACTCCATTAAAAACTAGAACCATACCATCTTGTAAGGTTCCAGAAATATTCACATCACTTAATTCTGTTAATGAGAGAGTTTGAGCACCTGCCAGAGATGAGATCACCTTTGTGGCATTTTGCTGTCCTACTCTGACTTTTATATTTGCCATCTAAGTTTAGCAATTCAGATCTAAAAAGTATTTATATTTACTATGACGTTATCTTTGAAGATAGATCATGTAAAAGAGATTTTAGTGTTTCAATCTCATTTTTCATACTATCAAGTTCTGCTTTTTTATTAGAATTAAACCTACGGTTAGCGATATAATTTTCGTAACCGATTTTATCAGTATTAATAATCGCATTTGTATTTTCATCACGGTATAAATTACCGAAACCTTCTACTGGTATCATGCTAATGCTATTGCCCTAAAGTCTCTTATTCTAACTGGTTTGCACTCATTAATTTGTGTCATAACAATTTTAATTGTAAAAGCACTAAACTGCTCTAAATTATCAACTGTAAATTGATATTCGTTAAATTCATCAAATTTACTGTTTCTAACGAAAGCATCTGCTCTTCCATCGTTATTTGCCTCATCAATAACCACATCACCAAAACCATCACCATCTGTGTCTAGCATATTTGCATAACCAGGAAATGCTCTATAAGTAGATGAAACCTCAGATGAATCAGGAGAGAAGAGTCGATAAAATACTCTGAAATCTGCTCCTTCTTCAATACTTGCACCAACTAATACTTTAAGTGATGTTGCGGGTTGAGCTAATTCTATTACGTCAGTTACAAATGATGATGCGTGAGGATCATTACGTAATTGATTTGTGCGAGAGTCAGTTGCATAATTATTAAATCCTATTGGATTGTTAATCTTATTTCTAAGATATATTAATGTTAGATTTTTTAAATCTACGACAGGAGAAAGATTCACATCAGCAGATGTCAAGTTCATATCAAGAATAACAGATTTCTGTTTAGGAAGTCCAGTTAGTTTGTCCTCGTTCACGGTAGAGGCGACTAGTCTTGTATTATCAAAATGAGTAAACTGATTTAAAGCGATGGGTTGAACTCCTTGATCTAAGAATGAAACTTCATTTCCTCCAGCACTAGTTCCACTTATTGTCCTAACTGATGCAGTAATATCAGTTGTTGTAGATGGTGTAAGGAAGTTAACATCTGGTTCAATTGATGAGTATTGATGGTTTTGTGAAATTTTCACTGTATTACCACCAAATGCCCTTTCATCTGTAAAACATAGTAATTGCTTATCAGTTCTTGATGTGATAGCTGCTGTATCTACCTCTAGATAATAGAAATCAATATCAGATTCACCCCTAATAGATGCATTAGCGGGAACTGTAATTACTGTATTAATACCAACAAGAGGCATTCCTGCTGCTTCATAAGTTTGAATGTTTGTACCTACAGCGTGAGGGACTGCAACAGTATCACCTACACCTCTTACAAGAGAAAGTACATCTGTCCCAACAGTATATTGAACGATTTCATTTTCAATAAGTGCTTGTCCTGTAGTTGCTGTAATTCCAGCAAATTTTGAAAATGGTGCAGTGTTACCTATAGAAACTGAGGTACTTTCTGCGGTCATTGCTTCAGTAATCGGAATTAACAATGTATCTGGTTTGACATCTTTGATTTCAACTTTATTGTTTGCTCCATGATGAGCGTGATTAATCTGTAATACTTCAAGAACTTTACCAGAGAATAATTCACCGTTTTGAACGGAATCACCATTGACTGCAACGTTAGATATCACTGCCCTTGTATCATTATTAGTTCCATACTGTACTAGTGCTTCGTTATTGGGGAATTTATCTCCCTGAACATCGGTGAGGAATAAAGTATCAAATGTCGTTGAAATATTTTTAACAGCAAATTTAAATCCAGCACCTCTAATGACTTGAGCGTTTGAATTATCGACAGTTAAAACATCACCAACCTGATAACCAGATCCTACACCATTTATCGCTACAGCAGTAACTGATTCATTGACTACTGTTAAATTAACAGTGCATCCAGTTCCACTTCCAGTAAGAGGTACTGTTGGAACTGCAGTTAGACTGCTAAACGAATACCCAACACCACCACTTATTAGATCACCAGCACCAACTATAGATCCACCGTGACCTTCAATTATACCAGTTACACTGACATCCTCACTATCTGCTGCTGCACCTGTACTTACTTTTCTTCCTATTGGAAGATTAGCAACTGTTCTAGTACCAGAACCATCAATAGCTACTCTTAACTTTCGAGGTAATGAACGAATTGGATTATGTACGAGTAACTGTGTATTGAAATTACCTGGTTCAATTGGACTATTATAGAATCTAACAGTACCACTATCAACAAATTTTGCTTTACGAAGTTTAAATGTTAAATCTTGGTTTTGGCTTGCAGTCCATATTGTACCGTTTTGTGATTTAAATAAACTACCACCAAGATACTGTTTAGATACAACAACATTCTGAACATCTGGTAAATTTGCAGATTTAACAGATTTCTCGCCCATTGTCGAACACCACATTGTGAACTTATCAGAAGATGGTGCTAAGAATACTAAAGCAAATTCTTCATCTGGTGGTAAAAATATTGGTGACTGGAATTTGAGTGTAGTTGGTACAGAAGCATCATCAGATACGTTAATATAATCTGGACTTACAACAATTTCAGCATAATCCTGAACTAGTCTTTCTGTAGGAGTACCTAATTCAACAAATCTTAACTGAACTGTTAATTTAGCACTTGGATCTTTAGATGCAAAGTAAACATCAAATGAAGTTAAGAACGCACCAGTTTCATTTACTCTGAATGACTGTGCTAAAGGATCTCTTCCTCCTCCTCTTCTTCCACCACCTCTTCTACCTCTTCTCCTTCTTCTTCTACCCCCTCTACGTGTTGCTACTGTTCTACTGGTAACTTCATTTCTTGTAGTAACAACTATTTCATTTTCCTTCTCTGGAGGACGAGGTGGATTTCTTACCTGTACGATATTATTTGTTTGTGTTAATACAGTTCCAGTTCCAAGGAATGTTCCAGTACAACTACTTGCTAAAGGAATATCTGATGGTAGTGGTATAGTTCCATCTGCTTGAGATGTTATTTTAAATGTTTTTGTTCCAGAAGTGAATAATGTTGGTGGTTTTGGTGTTTGATTTGCATTTCTAAAGAAGAATGATCCAATAACATCTCCCCAATTATCAGAAAGTAAATTTACATTTGTTACTGATGCAACTGCACCACTTGTTTTTCCTGTTAATTTTGCACCTTTTACAACATATCCAAAATATTTTTCATTATGTGCTAATCCGATACAATCAACATTGAATAATCTTGATGTCGCTGAATAAGTCGATGACGGTGCAGGTCTTGATTGATCATATGGATCAATTATATATTTCTCTACACTTACACTAGGTGAACCTAACGCTGCAGCAACCTCTGGTCTTGATAAATCACCAAACTTGTGATTTGGTTCTTGAGATCTTAATAAACCTATTTCTACTCCATTAAGTTCTACTTTTACATCTTCAAAAACTGTAAAAGTACCAGATGTCATTTGTATTTCAAATAATTTAGGAATAACATCAGGAATTCCACTATCCAAGAAATGATAATGTCTTGTTAGAGGTTTTAATCCACTAGCAAAGTAAGTAACGTTTCTTGATCTCATAAATGGATCAACTTCACTTTCTACTTTAGTACTCTCAATAAAATCTCTTTCCTCCTCATTTCCTTCAAGGACATTTGTAAAACTTCTTTCAACTGTACGAGTAACTGGTGTTGTTGAAGTAGTTGTTGTTCTTGTTTCATTACCAGTACGAGTTGTAGTTGTAGTTGTATTTGTTCTACCTCTAACAGATACATCACGAACAATATTTGATCTTTCAGCCCAAGTATTTCCTGTGGACTCTTTTCTTTTATTATTAATATAAATTGTTCTAGTCCAATTATCTGATGGTGGATCAAGAATGACTAATCCATGAAAAGCAATAACGTTGAATGGATTTACATTTTCTGTTGTAGTTGCCTGTGGATTTTCAATCCAATCTACCTCTTCATATGCTAATGTGATTAAATCACCAGTTTTTTGACAATTTGGATCAGAAAGTTTTAAATTAGAATTTAAATCTGCAGTATTTACATCAATATTGGAATCTAAAGCTAATTCTGGATCCATAGACCAGTAATCTATAGCAGAGTATAATTGTTCGTTAGTTACATCTACATCACATCTTGAACCAGTTTCATTACTAAAATCTATGAAGTCTCTATTTCTAAAATTATATGCGACAAAACCAGTTTTAAATCTGTTAAGACCATCTGCATCTCTTACTTGGAATGATGCTGTTTCTAATTCTAGAGCATTAAGAGATGAAATATTTTCAAGATTTTTAATTCTTTTTTCTAATGAAGCAATATCTCGCATTGTAAATCTGCGATTATCTTTCATTTTTATAAACGCATCTTGTATATCATATAAGTATGGTGGATAAATGATTTCAGCAATCTCCATCGCATCAGTATTAACTGACGGTGTAACAGGATTTTCTGCAGACTCCCCCTCTATTACATCTACATTTTCTTCCTGACCTATGATAACTTTATCAATTCTACCCACATAATAATCAAATCCCATTATTGAGCTTTCATTAGGAGTAATTACAAATGGATTAGATGTCTCAAACGATCTACTGGTAAATGCAAATGGTGAAACATTTGTACTATTTCCAAAATCAGAAAGATCGAATGGTTTAACCCTTGGTCGATAATCTATGATATCTGATGCAGGGATTTGACCTGCTAAAATAGGAATATCTTTTTTATATCTCTCTGCAGTGTAAGAATTAACTGTATACACATCACCAGGTATGCCACCTTGAAACTGATCGAATATTATCAATAACTTTTTAGAGGGTGTTCCTGCATTCGCATTTCTAATAATTTTAGAATAGTCGCAGTATTGTAATTTATGACCCTTATCTAAAGTATAATTAGTTGTTCTATCAATAAAATTACCAACAGTTACACCTTGTAGAATTGTTTCTATATTTGATTCCTCAAAGTTTATTAATTCACCTACTGTAAATTGATTTCCATTTAAGTATACAAAATCAACAGTATTTGCAGTTCTACTTACAATTTGACCTATCGCACGACTATCTTTACCAATAATTTTTTCACCAACTATAGAATCAGTATTTAATGCTAATCCTGAAATAAATGTTAGTTTATCTAAAACTGGAGTGTTTGTGTCTTTAGACTCATATATTGCTACGATATTTACAACATCAGGGACATTTAAAGATATTTCTTCATCTTCAACTCTCATTCCATAATTAGATGTTGTTGTAAGTCCACTATTAATTGTGTTTACTCTTGATGTTCTAGTTACTTCAAGTGTTTGACTTCTGACAAAATCTTTTGTTTTGCTTGTTGTTCCTAATTTTTTAAGTGTTACATTAACTACAGCAGCACCACTACTTTTAGATAGACCACTAAAGGTAACAGTTTCCCCTCCATTAACAATACTAAACTGGTCATCAGTTAATGTTTCTGTTGTTCCATCTGGATAATGTATTGAATATCTTTCAGCATCGAATGGTTCAAAAAATACACTTGTAATACCAACCGAAGTTGTTAATCCAACTGATGAATTGAATGAAATTGTATTACTAGTAATATTTGCAGCTCCACCAGTTATTTGTCTACTAATAATCAAATTAGAGTCAGATAGATTTACGTTACTTACATTAGGTTTTGGTAACTCCCCAAAAATCCCTGATTTTTCAAGATTTAATACTCTTGGAACTTTTACTTTAAATGTGGATGTTGTTGTTTTATTTGTTGCAACTGTTCCACCAACATTAATACCTGCAACACTTGTTGTTGTTCCTAAAGTTAATGTTTTACCTTCAGTTGATATGTCAATAACTTCATTAAAAACAGGAACTGATGACTCACCATCACTGAATGAAATAATTGAACCTGTTTGTATACCAGCGTTTCCTGAAAAATTACCATTTACAACAGTAGCAGCACTACCAACAATATTAAGTGTGTCATTCAAAGAAAATCCAGTCAACACACGATCATATAATACTGTATCAGCACTAAAATCAGTCAATAATCCACTGTTAAGTGCATTTGCATCTTGGAATACTGATTTTATATCATCAATCGTATAAAAAACTATTTCTTTTATTGATATTTTGTCATTAGACTCTACTTCATCAAGTATTATTTGTTCTCCTCTTATAAATCTACCCGTTGTCTGTGATACAGAAATTTCATTAGCACCTGATGTACCAGCATTTTCAGCAACATATCCAATTGCTCCACTTGAAAGACCTCTTATTCTTGAACCCTGAAGTACTTTTACATTATCAAATTCAGTACATTTTAAAATTATAAATGTCTGAATATCGTAAAGATATAAATCAAAACTTGTTGTTTGATCCTTGTAAGTATCATCGGTTAATGAATAATAATAAACTCTTGCTTCACCTACTTTAGGTCCACTAGCTGCATTGCTACTACCTTTTCTATCACCATGAAGTTGAATGGTATTTGAACTTGACCCACCTATGTTTATATTTGGAACTCCCTGTACATTATTAACTCTTATCAAACTACCCATTTCAAATGGTATAGACGATGAATTGACTCTCAGTGTTTTTCTTGGTTTGTTAACATCTAATATTATAGAACCAGGAAGATCTACGTCAAAACCTTTTACATACGCTCTACCTGGTGATAATTTAAGAGCCAATAAATCTTCATTAGGAATTAATCTGTTATCATCAGTTAATCTATCTGCTGTAAAAAGTCCTTCATTTCCTATCTCATCATTTAAAGATTCTTGAAGTTCAATCCTAAATGGTTCTACTGAGTAATCACCTGATTCATCAAATGTTCTTTTTGCAAAATACTCTTTTATTTTGCTGTAAACTGAATCATCTTGAAGTCTTTTTATCTCACCCTCATCTGTTCTCATCAATTCTACGAAGTTTGTATCTTCATAGTCTGTTAAAGATTTTTTAGCAAGTTGAACAGAAATTTTAAATCTGTCAGCACCTGGTGCAGCAAAGTTTGTAAAACCTTTTGCGTTATCATATAAAGATGAATCATCATTTGAGTTAATTATTTCCTCTGAAACATCAAAACCTACTCTATATGATGGTTGATTATTATATGGATCTAATATCAAGAGTTGAGAACTTACATCAACAAAAGCACCACGAATAAAATATACACCTGTACTTATACCAAAAGCAGAACCAGTTGCAGTTGCATTATCCGAAACTAAAGTAAGTATTGTCTCTCCAACTGATAACGTTGTATTTCCATAAGTAAGTGGTTCCTCCAATATCAATACTTCACTATCAGGGAAAGCACTACTTTCACCTGATGTTCCTGATTGAATATATTTAATAAAAATTGTTATTTTTTCTACACCCTCTGCTGGAGGTAATATAAAATTCTTTATTGTTGCAACTATACCTGAATTTTGTCCTCTTACTCTTATTCCTCTTCCACCATTAGCTGCAATAATATCGCTCAAGTAAATTGATACATCAATGCCAAGATGTGTTTCATTTACTTTTGCAGAAAAATAGGTAGTATCAAGTTCAATGTTACCTGGTATAACCATTGAACCTTCTTTAAATATGTGCTTACCAAAAGCCTCAACTTGATTTTGTAAAAGAGATTGTAAACCAGTTAATTCTCTTGCTTGAACTGGATAACCAGGTTTAAACAATATCTTATAAAATTGATCGGCTTTATCAAAGTCATCAAAATAAGGTGATATATTTAAGTTAGTCTTTTGTGGCATTTTTAGAATTCGAGTATGATTTTAATGTCTTCCTTTTGACGAGAATTTCTGACAATTGTAGGTCTATTATCCAAATAAATCGTTTCTCCTGACCCTTTATTTATCTCAGTATCAGAGAGACCTGAAATAAAGTTTACACCTAAGTTAATTAATTTATTACCGTCAGGGTTTGTTGTGATTCCTGAAAAATTTCTAGAAATAGCTCCAGCAAAACTTGTTTCCTCACCTTTGATATCATTTGAACCTGCTCCTGATTCAAAATTGTAGATTCTACCAGAAGTTGATATACCAGCATAATCCTCATGACTTAAAAATGTACGGTTAAAATTTAATGAACGATCTCTAAAATATTTTAAAACTTTAGTTTCAGAATCAAAAGAGGCAACATACGCACTTGCTTCTTTACCAGCGTTTGGAGGTTGAATTAGAACTTGTCTTATCTCCTCACCTACATTTGGTTTTCCAGAAACAGTATCAAACTTAATTGCTTGTAATGAAGAGAAAGTGTTATCAGTATATGTCACTGACGTTCCAACTTTTGTTGGATTTTTTACAATACCAACTTGTGAAAATTTTGTATCAATAGGAAAATCTTTTGTTGAATCATCAAATCGAGCATAGATAATTACTTTATCAGTTCCTAATTCAGTGTAAATATCAGAACCATGTCCTAATTTAGGAGGAATTATTGGAATTAACTTGGCACGGTCAGTAGATGTGGTAACACCGCTACTTAGTGTACCTAAATCAACAATACCGTAACTATAACCTGATCCTCCAGAACTTACAGTTACATTAGTAATAGTTCCATTTACAACATCGACTCTTGCTTTAGCTCCAGTTCCATCACCAAGTATCTCTACTTCTTGACTTAATCCATTAGCGTAATCTGCTCCAGCTCTGTCAATGTAAACGTGTTTAATTTGATTTAAATTTACAGAAGAATTACCATTTTCACGAACTGATCTAATTTGAGAATCTTCACTTGTACCCCAATTATTGGGAACAGTAATGAATTCAGTTGAATCAAATTTAATAATATCACTAGGTGATACGGTAAAAAGATATTTCCAAACATATCCATCACCACTATTTCCTGCTTTTGATGGTTCTAAATCTGTGAAGGTTGGTTCATCTTGAGATACGTTTCCAAGTGGTTTATCTCCTGTTGATCCATTATCAATACAAACATAAACCTTAAAGTCGGAATTAAGTACGTAGTAGTTCGCATCATATAACCTATTTGCACCTGTTAATGGACTAGGATTTTCGACACTATAATCATCTCTGTAAATTTCATATCTACTACCTGCTACCCAATCCACTCTTCTTATAATTCTCCTTATATTAGCTGATGATACTTTTTTACCATACATCATCGTATCACCTGCATGTCGTCTATATGAAAAACTATCTATAGGTGCTGGAGTTCTAGTGTCCCATCCTAAAGATCTACCATATCCCACTAAAGTTTCGTCAGGAGTACCTGCTGGATTTGGTAATCCAATAAAAACGTAATATGAATTATTAGTATTTTCTACTGACTCAACAAAATTGTTAGCATTCAGAATTCTAAATTGATCAGTAATTATCGCTGACATTGTTAATTAACTTTTTCTTTTTATTTATAGAGGTAATTGAATCATAATCCAAACACCCTTATTGCACCAGTTGATCTTAGACCTCTGAGTGAACTTTGTGTGTAGTTCTTTCTCTGAATAGTTGGGAAAGTAGTTAAACCACTATTAACTGTCAAACCAGTCACACCTATTGAAATAGGATTATCTGATCTCGTAGCGTTAAATATTCTACCCCAACTAATAACCCCTAATTCAGTGCTTATTCCTGGTGCACTAGGATCGAAATTACCTGTTTGGGCGATTCCTAAAACTGATGATGAACTATTTGTATGAATGTTACAAGTAATCTCACCGTTAAACGCACCATCATCAGATACTGCATGGACTTTGTAAATATTATCAACAAATGTTGTTCCTATGGCAACTATTGATGAATCCTGACTGTCAACCGATGTTACAGCTGATCCAACTTTTGTATCTTTTATGAAAACTGGATAACCAACAATGATTGGTTTACCTGATATCTGCTCGTCTGATCTAAAGAAGAACTTAAGTGCTAATGGATGACCGCCAGTACCAGTCGTTGTAGTAATACCAGTAATAATTCCAGTAAATCCCTCTATATTACTAATCTCTGTAATTTTTTCAGTTTCAAATTCAGGTAAGTCAATTATTACTTGTGGAGGTGTGGTGCTTGTGTAACCCAATCCTTGATTTACTACATTAATTGCATCTATAGATCCATTATTAATAGTTGCTGTTGCTGTTGCTGTGCTTCCGATTCCAACTCCAATAACAGGTGGAGCACTAATTTTTATAGTAGCAGTCGCATATCCACTACCTGCGTTTGTTATATCAAGAGATGTAATTGTTCCTGCAGAGGATACAATCGCTGTTGCAGACGCACCAACATTTATTTCACCCGAAGTTACAAGAGCGTCAACACTATTATATGTTAAATTATATCTATCTGCTAAAGGAATGTGTGTTGTTTTTTCATAGAAGAAAGATCTCACATCATCTACAAAAATTCCATTTAAAGGTGTACCATCATCACCTGAATTTATTGTAAAATCTCCAATAATTTTAGCAGTTGGATAAATTTGTGGTTCTAATATTTCTCTTGACTTATCTATTTTTTTACCATTTAAAATTATATCAACTTTTTGTTTAGTCCATCTGACTGGTTTGTCATTATTTTCATCAATACCCTGACCTGTATAGATATCAGTTTCTACAAGTTTTGCTCCAAGTAATTCTTTTATGGTTCTTTCATTCCTTTGTGTAGTAGTGAATCCAACAGGGTGTTTAAACACTCTTAGTTCATCACCAACTTTAATTGTTTCTTGTATATCTGCAGTATCAATATCTACACCATCTTGACCTTTGTAGAAGAAAATATCTACCTTAGCTTCTGGTCTAGGTGGTTCAATGAAATCAAATGTAGTTCCTCCTTGGAATTGATAAGCTTCACCAGGTTTTTGAAGTACACCATTAACAAATATTAATAGAACTGCATTCATATCAATTAGTTGAGATCTTGAATTATTCAAATCTTTTTCAAAACTTAAAAGTTGTCCGTTAAAGAATAATGGGAATCTTTTGCTTATTCCGTCTTGTAAATTTTTTATAGAATCAATAAAATCTATTTCTCCAAACTGTTGTGCTGAAAATCTATCGGAAAAGGTTTCAAGTACTTCTAATTCAAATTCTTGAATTGGTTGACTTAAATGTGCTGCAGTAACTAGACCAACTGGTTTAAATTTATCACCAATTTTAAATGAATGACCCGATCTGGCAATAGAGAATTTAGAAATTTCAAAAGTAGTCGAACCAATACCTACAGTTGTGGAAGCAGCACTTACTTCAACATCAACTAATAAATTAGAACCAGTGACAGTTGTTGGACCAATTCCTCGTCTAGAAACACCAATTACAGGTATATTATCGTAATTTGGTTCTGGTATTATAATTTCTGGATTTACGTAACTTGTACCAGCAGAAACAATTGTAAATGCAAGTGTTCCACCAACACCAACAGAAGCAGTTACAACAGCACCGCTACCCGCACCTCCACCAACACCTGCGTTTAATGTTATTGTGTTAATAGTAGTTGCACCAATACCAGTTACAATACCTGCAATAGGATCTGAATTTGGGAAACTAGTTTTTGATACTGCTCTTGGATATGGGTGATCTGAGAAGAAATTATCCTTAGAACACTTAAATACTAATCCACCAGTGTCAATGCCAACTGAATCACTTGTTGTAAATGTATGATTTGGAATTGTTAAAATTAATTGACCTGTATGAGAAGTGTATACTGCGTTAGTGGCTGTAAATGAATCACCAGCAAAACTTCCTTTCTTAATCGAACCGATACCAGAACTTACAAATCTATGTTCGTATGCTTGATCTGTAACTCCAATTGCAACTGAACCACCACGATATCCAGAACCAAATGTAAGATCTTCAAAGAACTCGAATGCATGTCCACCACCTTGATATGTGTGTGGAATAGTGCTTGCACCTGCCTGAACTTCAAATGTTCTTTCAGATACAATACCTACTAAGAATAATGGTCTCTCGTGGTCTTGGAAGATTGTTGTTGTTACTCCTACATATCCACCACCACCAATTGTTTTAACAGCGTCAGCATCAGCAGAATCAAATGTGTGAACATACTGGTCACTTGGAGCAGACGCACCAACATTTATTTTAAATGTATTTGTTGTAGCATCACTTACTGTTAGGTATTGGTTCGCAGCAGGGTCAGTTGCACGAGGATAACAATGAACTGTTGCATTACTATCTTTATCACAAGTGAAGCAAATACCACCAGTTTTAAGAATTACTGCATCACCATTTACTAAACCGTGGTTTGCGATTGTTAATACTAAATCACCATTAGCAGGATCGTAAGTTGCATTGGTTACTGTGCCAACTACAGTTTTCGGACATACAAATTCTAAACCCTTAAGTTTAACTGTATTAGGTCTCTCAAGTGCAAATCCATGAACCTTATCTGTTGTAACTGTAATGATACCTGTAATATTATCATACGCTGCAGTTTGAATGCCAAGATTAAATCCTGAAGATGTGGCAATACCAACGACACTTGTTATCCCACCAGTGGCATCTTTAAATGCTTTTACTTTTGCACCTTGTAGTGGAGCATATCCCAATCCTGGTGTTGAACCCAATGAAACAATTATTCCACCTCTTGGAACTTGATTCTGATTTATATCAAATTCAGAAACCATTTTATCACCATTTTCCGAAGTGATGCCAGTAAACTCTACTGTAGAGATACCAGCAGTTGAATCAGTTATAAATTCGTAATTATTACCTGCATTATTAACAGTTAGTGGAGTTTGGAATATACCATTAATGAATACAACTCCGTTTCCAAGACCAACACCTGAGTGTGTATTTGCTCCACCAACAGTGAGTGTATAAGTCTTACCGATACCTGTAAAGTTGTCAGATATATCATCAAACAACATATTAGTTGTATAATCACTTCTTAAGAATGTTCTACCGCTAAATTCTGCTTTATCAAAAGGTTGATTAGTTTCATCTCTTCTGCTACGTGTATTTCCTTTTGGAGGGTCAGAGAAGAATACTGTACTATCAACTATGTTAAATGCACCTCTATGCAATCTTGCTACATCATTTGCAGTATGTGTTGTCTGAGCTATTCCTAATTGACCTCTCTCAACTTTAACAACTGGTAAAGTAGCAATACCAGCTGCAACATCAGATGACTCATTTATAATACCTGTGGGAGTGCTTGAAAAACCAACCTCAAGAATTTTTACAAATTCATCATTTATTTTCAAAAATTCACCTGCTCTTATAGAGCTTATACCACTTAATACAAATTGTGATAATCCAATTCCAACAGTGCTATTATGAGTAAATCCATCAAATACACCTAGTGTGTGAGAAATTGATGTAAATGTAATTGGTTGTTGAACTACACCATCTAATCCAATCAGAGTTTTAGTTAACTGTTTTGTCATAGCTAACTTATGTGAGTTTCCACTGCCTAGTGAACCACTTACTCCAGTAAATGTTACAGCAACACCAGTTGTTATAAATTCAGGTCTTGTATATAATTCAAAATTGTCTTCATCTATAACTTTTGCAAAAACAGTGCTAGGAAGAATGTCTGTTACGATACCAGAGATATTTTCTGTGGCACCAATTGAAACTGCAGTTCCTGCTACACCTATGAATGTTGAACCAGGTGTATATGTAAGTTCCTCATTAGTGTTGAAGAAATGACTCGGTAAAGTTATAACATTTGTAATTGTACTAATTGTTCCTGTATTAGATGGATTAAATGTTTTGGAATATATTGGAACACCATTGTTTGTTAATAAGAAATCTTTCTTATCAGCTCTTAAACCACTAGCACCATCATAAGTTGATAAGAATAATTTTTGATCTACAGTGCCATAAATTAAATTAGGTGGGTTATTGCTAAAATCACTATCAGTATATAATACTTCATTGTATGATTGTACTTCTATTAATGAATCAAATTCTGCATCTGGATAAAATCTTAAGTTAATATCATTACCAACTATCTCACCTCCAAATGTACCAATACCTGTAGTTGAACCAGCAGATACGAATGGATATTGAATTGTGACTATATCATCTAAATCTCTAATTGATATAATTTGATGAACTGCAGATGTCTCACCACAAGAAACTCTTACAAGAGATTTTACTGTACTATCTAAATTTTTATTAATTGTATTGTATGTTATTGGATTTGTTGTTCCAGTTGCATACTTCGATTCTAATCTGGCACTTCTTTCTGCACCAGCTGGTTGACCCGAAACTAAAAAGCGATATGTTCCTATACCAGATTCTGTTGAACCTAAACCAACTACATTAGCTCTAACCTCTAATGGATTAACTCTATCATTTTCTATTTGTAATTTTACTAAATTATTTTCAACCTTTGCAGTAATAATACCCACAATACTACTACTTAATCCAGATGTTGTATCTACATATGTCTCCGCAATTGTTGTATCAGTCCCATCAAAATCAACTATAACCTCACTATAATTAATTTCCTTTGATATGGAGTCCTGAACAAATATATTTGCATAAAGTGAATTAAAATCATAGTCTGGAACCTCTAATACCGTTGAAGTTACTACACCAACAGTTGTTGTTCCAACTCCTGTATTATGACCTGTTAAATCGATACTTCCAATAGTATTTGTTCCAATACCTGCTAAATCTGTATTAAAATCAATTTTTAATATTTTTATATTGTGGTCTCTTGAAAATTTTTCAACTGGTTCAAATAATAAATTTTTTGTACCGTTTGTTGTAATTTCAGTATTGAAATCACCTAATTTTTGATTTGTAAAATCGGTTGATTTTTCAAGAATAAATGCATCTTTCTCAGTTGTTAATGTAACTAATTCTGTAAATTGAGTATCAACTGTATCTGGATCAACTATTTGAATTAAATAACGTCCTATTTCATCTGTTAAAGGTTCGATGGTTGTAGTAAAACTTTCAAACCCTTCACTAGAAAAAGTATCACTGATATCATCATGAAGTAATACTCTGTTGGTTTTACATCTAGTAAAATCAGTCAGTGTTCTATTTTTGAGAGTAAGGAATTTAGAATTATCATTCCTTGTAGCAAAATCTCTTACCAAATCAAAATTATTAATTGCATCTACTCTTTGTTTATCTTGTATTTCGAGAACATTTGCAACATCTAAAACAATAGATTGATTTGATTCTGCAGTTTCTCCAATACCAACTGGAATTTTAGATAATACTGAGGTATCAGCAAAATTTTTCAATCCAGATGGATGAGTAAGACGATTTACGGGATTCACAAAATCATTCCATCCGATTGGACTTTTTATGGTATATGAAAGATTTTGATAATAATCATTATCAGGTATTACTTGATAATCCTCATTTAATTTACCAATATCATCTAACCAACCATATTCTTGTCTATTTGAAAAGTCAGTTTTGAATTTAGCTTGATTATCATTTAAGGATGTGATTTCAGCTGATACACCACTTAATCGACCTACAATTCTATCACCAACCTTTAACTTAGATTTACCATCTATTTTAATATAATCATTTCTAACTTCACTTATTTTTAAATCAGTTACTACATTTCCGATTATAAGTGTTTCATTTAATTCAAATACACCTCTTTTTATGACAGGTTCGATGACTGGTAAATTTTTTCTGTTTATTAAACTAGCATAACCTGACTGGAAAGTTTTAGCAATACCAGGATTTGTAGTAACACCCGCTAAACTAAATTGTAATATGGACTGAGTTCCAGCAGAATAATCTGTAACTTCAAAGAATTGGAAATTGTAATCAACTGAATTGTATCCTTCCCCTTCGACTATAGTAGATGAAACACTGCCACCCTGTGTTGCTCCTATACCACTCTCTCCTACCCTTTGTATACCTTCAATGAAGATTTCATCACCTACTGCAAATGGTTGCTCGTCAAATCCATTTATAGGGGTTTCTAGGAAACAAGTAACGACTCCAGAATTACTAGTTATTACAGAATTTATACCTACACCATTTGAGTTGTCTATTGAAATTACTTTATGTACTACTGAATCTAACCCATATATTGGTGATATTACTTTAACTTCCGATACTTTTTGATTTGGTGCTATTGCTTCTAGAGAAACTTCATCTACAACAGTATTTGAAACAGGATTGAATAAAATCAGATTAGGAGCATTTGTATATTCTGATCCACCACTTATTACTTCAACTGATTCAATTACATCAAGATTATCAATACCAACAACAGAGGGAATAAATGCCTCTGGGCTCAAAGTTTTATCAGAAGAATATTCATAACCAATATCTACGATTCTAACTTTTTTAATTCTTCCAATGTCTTTAGAATATGCTTTTAGATTTGCATCAGATCCATTTGTACTATTGACTTTTAAAAATTCAGGTAGTTTTTTATAATTAAAACCTCTAGATATAATATTAAAATTCTTTATAGAACCTTCAACTGTGGTTGCTTCGGTGGAGTATTCCAATTTTTCACAATCACTATTTGTATATGATAAAAATTCAGGGAATCTGGGAGAGATATCAAAAGTATCATCAGTAACGTTAAATATTTCATATTCTCCATTATACACACTATCAACAAATTTTATTTCAGAATAATTTGATACTTCTGTATCAGCAGTGCTTATAAACCCACCTTTTGTTAAACCATAATATAATGTATTAGGTGCAGAATTAGAATATTTAACTTTTAAAGTTGCACCGATTGGATCAGTATTATTTGTACCTATTCCAATTGTACCTGCAACACCAACATTAAAATTAGTCGAGTCTTGAGAACTAATATATTCATTTGTTAATTCTCTGTCATAAAATAATTTAAAATCAAAACCTGCTAAAGTCGTACTTGATAAACCAAAACCTAGAACTGAATTTTTAACTACTTCTATTTTGGGGTTAATTAATGCTATTGACTGATTTCCACCAGTGTTAGATACAATGTCTACTACTCTTACAGGATTTGAATTAATATCAATAATTGTCTCTGCGAGTGAGAATTTGCTTCTACTTATTTTATTGACAAAGTAAGTTCCAGTTGTCAAACCAGTAGCTGAACCATCATAAAATATTTTATCACCAGTTTCAAATCCATGATTAGTAATATTAATATGATTAGTTTCAACATTAGAAGCAGTAAATGATATTGGATTTACTAATAATTTTTCATAATTTGAATTAAATATGACTGATATATTTGCAGTAGTTCCAATCCCTACATTCAGATTTGGTATTACTTCAAGATTAATTACATCCTTCTCTACGAGATTATGTGTAGTTGTATTTGCAGCAGATACATTTGTAGATACTCTAGTTGTAATTTGATCTATTGTACCAGTTACCTGATTATGTGTTGGTTCAAAATAATAAAGTGATGATGAAATACCAGAGATACTACCTCTTGAGAAGAAGAATAATCCTTCGCTAGTGCTACCTATACCTACTCTTGTGGTTACAAGACCTATATTATCTGGACCTTTGTCAATAACATATACTTTAGTTGAATTTTGTCCTGTAAATGGTAATTTAAATTGTTGTTGTAATGGATTAGTTGATACATCAAATCTATTTGCTCCATTTCGTTTGTTTAAAATAAGTTCTTGACCTGTGCTAAACGGATGATTTGGAATTCGTATTGTTCTTATGGGAATTGAAACTGTTGTTTTCAAATCACCAATAAATGTATCAACATCTATCGCACCACCAACAGTAGTTCCTACTCCAACTGATTGAGCTGGATTAAAATAAACTAACTCATTTAATTGTGATTCAAATCTAGTTGTTTTTACAGGTAATGTAATACTATTATTTAAAATATCGACATTACTTCCAGCAGTATGAGCTGCTCCAACATTTCTAAAAACTCTAATAACGTTATTTCCTTCAAAAACGTTTAAAACTCTGACTATTTCTTCATTTGTTGCATCTCCTGAAGCAATTCTTATAGAAGAACCTATTGCTACCGTGGGTATACTTGATACAGTTATATCTTCAATGAGTCCTGCTGAAGCTGATTGCATTGTTGATAAAAGTGTAATTCTAGATGTGCTTACACCTACTTTAAATGTGTCTGTTAAATTTACTATTGAAGTGCTTAAACCTGATATTGATACACAGGTTTGATCCTTTATATCCAACAATGGGAAGAAGCTAACCTTGACTCGATTTTTATCTAACCACTCAAAAACTGCTCCTTCATAAGAAGATATTGATGTGTCTATTCTTGATATTCCAATACCTACTATTTCACTAACTTCTGCTCTAAATCCAGTTCCATTAGTCGCTTCATCATTAAATTCAGTTAAATCTCCAACTTTGTAATTTTGCCCTGAATTTAATATTGTGATTCCGTCAACACTACCCTTAGTAACAGATTCAATTTTAGAAATTTGTCTTATTTCTTCATATGACTCTACAATAAAATCACTACCAGCAAATTTTTCATCAACAGCATATGGGAATGTATTTCTTCTTATATTTGTGCTATTGAAATCAAAATCATGATTTAGTATTTTATTTTCAGTGATTAGTGGAGAACGATAAGTATTTCCTATAAAATACGGATATTCTCCCTCAAGTTTATTAGTTTGAGTCCCTACTCCAACAGTTGTAAAGTATGCATATACCCCATTAGGAAATTCTGGTGTTTTTCCAAATCTTCCGTTATGGATATCCAAATCACCTGACTCGTTAAATACATAATCTTCAACAAAGAATCCACCAGCGTATCCGTTTGGGCGATTATTTACACTATTTGAATTTAAAATATATGATGACTCTATTATCTTTAGAGGAGAGTTTATATCATCTGGATCTGTATAACCAAAAGGACCATAAATTGGATTACCATCATAAGCCCAACCTATAATTGGAGAGTGTCCTGTAATTTGATTAAATTCACCATTAGCAAGTAGACTGAAAGTTTCTTCAAATCTACTAGCTATTTCTTGTGAATAACCTACAATACTAAATCTTAAAGTATCATTTTTTGTTGATAAGAAGGAATCGCCAAACCTACTAGCATTATTTAAAGTTAAAGATCTGACCCTTGCATTGAATTTAGCATTTTTACCTCTTGAAAATGCTCTTACCTCAGTAGTTGCTGAATCATATCCTATACCAGTGTTTAGAACTTTAGCTTGTATTACTTCACCATTTTCAATAATAGGTCTTACAACAGCACCTCTTCCTACTCCAGTCGATGTTACCTGAATGTCAGGTGCTGAATTATACTCACTACCTCTATTAGTAACTGCAACACTTTCAATTCTACCGTTTACGATGATAGGTTTAAATTCAGCATTTTTTCCGTTCTGAACTGTTACATCAGGTGTAACTTCTTTATCAAGTATTTCTGAACCGTAATTTGTTCCTTCTTCATATAAATATCCACCTAAAATTTTACCAGTAACAATCGGTGTGATGACTACATCTCCTGTTACAGTTGAACCATATGAAACATTAATGTTAACTTTGATTTTTGGATATTCAAATATTTGTAGTCCTTGTCCTACTGATTCAAAATTTACATATTTACCTCTATCATAATCCTCTGTGGACGTTGCACCCACACCTGCATTTGCCAACTGAAAGGAATCATCAGTTAATTTTCTGACAATATATGATGTTGTTGTAGATAAACCTTGTATTGCTGTTGTCTCTGCTGAATATTCAATAATCTCTCCACTATTAAATCCATGATTCTTGAAATTGATTGTGTTTAATGATGTGGATATTCCAGATGTTTTAACTCTTAATTTGCGGTGAGTATATCCAGATCCCTGCTCTATTACTTTAATTGCAACTAATGTATTTCTTCTTTCAGTTCTAAATCTATGAATACCACTTGCAGTGGTGTCTGATGAAAGTCCAACTGTATTAATACCTGTTGCACCAAATAATGCGTCCGCTGCTGTATTGAATAACCTAACAGTTGATGTATTTACAGATCTAATATAATAAGGATCTCCATCAGAAAGTGTCCCTGAAGACGTATTTGTTGATTCGTATGCAGTCCCTATACCTAAAGGTGCGTTCCCATTTGAATTATAGTAAATGAGTTGTCCATTTTCTAAATTATGTCTAGTTGTAAAGGTAATTGTTTCATCTTGAATGTCAACTCCACCGTTAAAAAATATATCTCTACTATCAAACTCTAAAAATCTATTTCTTTCACCTAAAACAGGTTTTAATATACATCCAGAACCATTACCTCCAGTTAATGAAATGTTTGAAATGTCTTTGATATCAAAATCTTGTGGGTCAACAAGACAATCTACCACTTTACCTTGAACTATTGGTTCTATTTTTGCATCAATACCACCTGCTAAGTTCGAGTCAACATTTATTACTGGTGGATTTATTACGTCATAACCATCACCTTCGTTTATTAAATCAACAGATGTGAGAGGACCATAAAAAATTTGATTGTCTGAAATTGGAGATCGAATTTGCACTCCATTAATTAACAACCCAATATCATTGAATGGTGTTTCTTGTTCTGATGGAACAACTAAATTTTGACTTAAAGGAAATTTTCTTAATATTTTATCAGGTTCTAATGAACGACTTGCATGTTTTTTTAAAATAAATTTATGAGTATCAGAGGTTGTTGTACCAATACCAACTTGCACCGTAGATGCAGTGCCTATTTGAGAAATGGATTCATATAATTTTATTTTTGTTATTTTAGAATTGGAGTTAGGGATTACTGGATCTATGTAATAAGTCCTACCATTTTCTAATCCTATCAATGGCACATCATCTGTTTCATAAATTATTTCATCACCCTGAATAAATTTAATATCTCTCTGTTTTATTGGAAAATTTATAAAACTGTACTTTTCAGTAAAAATATTATATCCATCAAATTTAGTAGTATCACTACCATCCGAAAAAGTTTCTTCTACAACGTTAGTTGTAATTGGATAACTTGGAAGTGAATTAGAGGCAACATATCCAAATTTATTATCATCAACGTATACAGATAACGTATCTGCTATAATATTTCCATTACCTTCTTTGAGAGGCACACCTGTGCTTGATGCTTTATTATCAGCTCTACGAATATCATATAATTGATTTGGAAGTTGAGTAAAATTTGATATATTTCCAGCGGTAAAGGAGTGTGTAGCTGAGGTTATAGATTTTACATCACCAGATCCTTCTCTTGAATTCTCATTTCTCTTAAGAATTTCAAATCTATCACCTTCCTTTAAATATGCTTTGTCAATTGGTGTCTGTAATTGAAATTCAGCACTTGAGATACCAACTTGAAATCTTGTACGAGTATTATAAATCCAAGAATTAGCAAAAATTTGTTTATAACTTTCACCATCATTTTCTATTTTTTCACCTACATTTTTTACAAATATATTTTCATCTTCATTTACTAAGTTAACATCTGTTACTGGAATCAAATCTGATATTACACCTGTGATTCTTAAATCTACTCTTTTAGATAAATCTCCATTTTCAAATCCAAATATTGTTTCATCATCTCTAATATCATCACCAGTATTAATACCAACGTTTATACCACTACATCCAAAGAACTGATTTATTGATTTTGAAGTGTAATTTATTGATGTATTTTTTCCACTAATGAGAGTACCTGTTGCACCAAATCCAACAGTTGAATCTACATCTATTATTGTTCCACCTGCATGTATTCCGTTGATTAATTTTGTTTTACCAGGCACCTTAAATATACCTTGAATCAAATCTCTATCACTAAAACCTACAAATAAAGCAATCTTATAATAATTCTTTCCTTCTCTTTTAATGATTTCAACTTCTGATACTGATGCACTAGTTGAAGTATCAGTTGATTTAAATATTGTCTGACCAGTTAAGTTTTGAGGTTCACCACTACCGATAACATCAGCTACGATGACCTCACGACGTATAAATTCTGCATCAGATGGTTTTATTAAGTTACCCTCTAAGTCAATAACTTTTGCATTAACTCCGTATAATACTTTAAATAATATATTTACTGATTCTTCAACACCTTTAGATTGATAGAATGAACGGGAAAATTTTACGAAGTTTCCTATATCTAAATCATCAGTAAAATCGTTATTTTCTAAACCTGGTAAAAATGTTTTTTTAAGTTTTTTAAAAAACTCTTGTAAAAATAGAACAGATAAATTTGTTAATGTTGACCCGCTAGAGTGTGATGCTGCTGATGTTTCACTAAATTTTAAATGCTCTTGATTTATATTAAGGAGTGAGGAGGAGATACCTACATTATATCCTGTTACACCACTAAACCCACGAATACATCCAGTAAATGTAGTGGATGTTATACCTGTATATGATATAATTTCATCATCAATTTTAAATAGACCATACTCATTTGGAAATCCTTTTGTGCTAGGTACAGTAATAGTATCATCAGTAGATGAAATATCTGATGAAATAGTTGTTTTACCAACAATTACTTCAGGTACTAAATTATCTGGTTTAATATACTGGTCGAAATTAGTTATTAAATCAGAAGGACCTCCTTGAAATTCTTGAGAAATATAATATTGTTTTAAAAACTCTGTCGCATTAGGAAAATCAGATACCACAAACTCTGGTAACTGATTTTCAATAATTTTATTGACTTGTATTCTTTTGTCAAATTGTGACATAAATTATTTCCTCTCTAAAGTTCCATTAGAGTAACTTGATGTATAGTAATCTCTCTGGAATACGACTCCTGAAACATCTTCTCCTGATGCAATTACATCCTTCACAGTATTTATTGTGCTTTTCGATACGTTAAAATTGAGATATAAGTCCTTTAAACCAACAACATCATTAGACTCTGGGAACGCTTGTATCTCAATAATATTGTTTTCATTAATAGTAGATGTAATATTAATTGTATTCAATATTACCTCTCCATGTTTATAATCAACTATACCAGCTTCTTTAACTAAAATTTGTAGTTGATTTTTTTCATTCTTAGTAACTACACTTAATATACCTTTCATACTACCATCTAGATTACCTGATGCATTTTTATTTGGTATATCTGTTAAATATGCAATATTAGAAAATCCATTAATTCTAAAACCTGTGCTTTTTATGTTATATCCTGCGGGGTTTATATTAAATTGATTTCCAAAACATAATTCATACTGTGCAAACTGATTAAGTAATGCTTTCAAGTCTCTTCTAATAATCACTTTAGTGATATTGGATGTGATACCATTATCAATGCGGTCAATTAATGTAGTAAGTTTACTATATTTAAATCTTCCACCAAATTTATTAATTTCAACATTTGATGCGTAATCATTTAAAGCGTTAATTACAGTAGTTCTCAAACCCGAAGAGGAATTTATTTGAGATGGATTATAATATATGTTTGATTCTATCTCCACATATAGTAGTTTCAAATCAATAATTTCAGAATTGATACCAGCAATAGCGTAATTTTTTAATCTATTTTTAATTTGACTTTTATCAAAATCTGATACAAAAGTACCGTTTTTTGGTTTGATACTTATCTGTACTTTACCAAATTGTGGTGGATTCAACTCCTCCCCTCCAATTACAGCAACAGATTCAGCAGCAGGATATATCGTACCAATTATTGCCTCGTAATCCCTTGGTGTAACCGCCCTGTATTGTGCTGAATAAATCCTTGGAGCAAAATACTTAATCGACTGCACATCCTCAACTTCAGCACCATTAGAAGCGTTAGAAACAGTAGTTATACTGATAGTATTAGTTGGTGTAAAGAATGTATCATCACTCTTTACAAATGCACCTTGAAAACTAAAACTTGCAGCACCATTTCCAGTTTCTCCATCAGTTACAATATACTGAGCTGTAACTAAAGTGCCATTTTCTAATTTTCTACCGAAGAATCCGTCACCAAATAATATTTCGTATTTCTCATCCTGAACTTCTTGTGCTAGATATATTTCTGAGTTTTTATCAATATTCAATATATTATCAATCATACTATATTTTCTTCCGAGTCCAACATCACCAATTCCTTTAACATAAACACGTATAGTTGAACTATCAATATTTGGACTATCGATAATATATCTCTGATCTTGTGATGTATCTACACGATAAACTCTCTGAAGTAAAGTTCCTTCATAAACATTGATAGGATCATCGAATACAGCAAAAGAAGTTCCTCCTCTATCCTCTACTCTACTGGATGTAACAGGATCTGTTATTGAAAATCTATATGTAGTATTTTCAGCAGCACCTACACAAACGAGTCCTGAACGAAGAGTTAAAAACTTTGTAGTAGAATCATTAGTTGTTCCGACATCTATATCATTTATCTTTATTTGAGCTACTGCAGCAGTTTTTGAACGGGGAACATATCCAATATTTCTTGCAAGGGATACAACATTCTCTCTTATCGTAGCAGAATCTAAAAATGATTCATTTGCAACTAAATTTGCATTAAATGCATTGATATAAGTATTATAAGCAAGTGTATCTATTAGAACTGAAAAGTTAGAACCTTCAAAATCAAAACCACTGAAATTTGAATTTGAACGTAAAAAATCTTTTATCTGTGCTTTGATCTCATCAAAGTCTAAACTTGAAAACTGAGTAAAAGGCATATTATCTCGTTGGTTCTAAAAGAAAGGAAAATGACTGTGTTGGAACTTGGAGTCCTACAATATCAAAAAACACTTTAACATCAAAATTATTATTGTCTGGGTCAGACTGTGCTTCAACCTGTACATTATTAACTCTTGGTTCAAAATTTTCGATTGTTTCTACGATTTGATCCTCAATTGTAACAAGAGTCCCACGAGTATAGTTCTGAAATAATGAACTTCTTACCTCAGTGCCAATTATAGAGTTGAAAAATCTCTCTGTTGGCATCGTTTCAACTAAATTTCGTACAGATCTTACGATTGCTCTCTCATTTGCAAGCACAGGAAGGTCTTTCGTCACTGGATGAGGTGAAAAAGACAGACTTATATCCTTAAATGATCTTGATTTGCGTAAAATCGACATTATAAATGCTTTTAGATTTATTTATACCCTATCTCGCATAATCTTTCATCACATAATCATTACTATCAAAGTATTCAAGCACCCAATAAGCAACAGAACGAGGATTTTTCGCTCCACAAGTAAAAATATCGAACGCAACGCAGTTTTTTTCTGGCCAGGTGTGACACGATAGATGACTTTCACCCAAAGTAAGAGTACAAGTTACCCCATAAGGGTCAAATTGGTGTGTATAAGTGTTTAAAACCTCTAAACCTTCAGTTTTACAAGCACTAACGCATATTTGTTCGATTTTATCCCTATCATTTAACTTTTCAAAGGGTACATTATACACTTCAACGAGTAAATGTTGTCCCATATGAGCGTTTTTCACGTTTTTTGTCATTTTTTTCTGCTGATGTCTTTAACTTCGTACATATAATGGTCTGATGTTTCAATTTTTCTCTTATTTTCGACTGAATATACAGTCGTATCTATTTCATAACCAGGATTTTCATCAATTCGATTGAAAACCCAAGAATTATCATACCAAATGATACGATTATTAGGATAAGCATAGAAATTACCTGTCTCAACCTTAAATAAATGTGCACATTTGTGCTCTGGAGTCTCAGAAAAGTTTAAATCAGGTATTCCTTTGTTCTCCCATGACC
>VTLG01012277.1_pt1 | contig 32578 bp, 37 predicted proteins | sample 4694571 | NCBI WGS metagenome assembly VTLG01 (sample SAMN12604809, study PRJNA352737) | marine metagenome | biome: ENVO:00000447; feature: ENVO:00000209|ENVO:00000569|ENVO:01000036; material: ENVO:00002151; isolation source: viral sequences binned using virsorter ...
GTGTAAGTGCATCCGAAGACGCACTTGTGTTACGTATTGAGTCTACGACTATTCGTGACATTGTTTACCCTCCTATGGTTTTGGGTATTTATCTTTAATTGCTTTTATATCTGTTTTCCAAGCGTCTAAGCCTGAATGATAGATTTTGTCGAGCTGGTCCTCCCAGGATGGATACTCTTCTTTTCTTTTTCTTTGGTATTCTACAGCTGCATACGCATCGTCTATTGACTTACGAGCTGCTGCTACTTTGACAGCATCTAGTGTTACTGATTTGCCGTCTTTGTCAAACGCTCCAGCGGAGTCGTCTATTGATACTACTGTGCCTGCATATGCAGAGTAGATTGCTTCGTGATCTAATGCCATTGTTGTTAAAAAAAAATAATTGTTTGTTTGTTAAGCTGCTATCTCCATCGCTGTAATTGTCGAAACACCTACGTAATCAAGCGTGCCAGCTCCAAGAGCAGAGCGTGCGGTGCTGTTATAGTTAATTGCTGTTGTTTGAGAATATATTGAAGTATTAAATATTCTAATACTATAAGTAATTGCTGAAGTACCCCCAGCAGTATCTAAATACTGAATTGTACTTGAATGTAACTGGTAACCACTACCATCATACGTTGCAAATACTCTTGCTTTTGAACCAGAAGCATCACCAATTGCACCAGAAAGTATAGATCCATCTTTATAAAAACTAAAACCCATACTAGTACTACTTGCTGAAAGGGTACAAGTTAAAAATATTTTATTACTTGCGTTTGAGGGAGTAATACTAACTGTTAATCCAGTTATATCATTTCCTGTTGCACCAGCAGCTATTGTTTCAGATGCAGTATCGGTTTTTGCTGTAGATACAACTTGAAGAAGTTTTCCACCAGTAGTTGTTGTAGCTATTGTGCCGTCTGCATCTGGTAATGTTAAGACTCTATGTGCACCACCAGTTGTTGATGCTGGAGCCTGTAAGGATACTGACCCAGAAGTAGAGCCTACTAATTTTACGGTCATGCTGCTACCTCCATTGCAGATATTCTGGAAGTATATCTATTATCATATTCTGCATTATCATTTCTATCTGGAACAGTTCTATTTATATATCCTGCGTAAGCACCAGCTCTTGAAGTACTTTGTAATTTGTAAGTAATTGCAGAAGTTGTATTTGGACTATCTAAAATCTGTCTAGTATGATGATGTACAAAACCGTTAGCGTTTGAGTCAGTTACATTAGTACCAAAAGCACTAAAGTAGTTTCCTTGATTAGACTGCTTACCAGTTGCAGTATTGCCAATTTCAGTAGAACCTCTTAAAAGTTTTATATAGCTTACCCAATAGCTACTTGAAGCTACTAGATCAACTAAAACTAAAATTTTACTTGATGATGATGACGGTGTAATTGTAACAGCTAATCCAGTTATATCAACAAAAGTAAAATCTGCGGTTGTACTCCATGTATCTGTTTTTTCTACTTGTTTTACTTGAAGAATTTTACCTGTATCTATACCAGATAAACTGCTTCCACTAAAAGTCGTTGCGGTTACTAGACCGCTTGTTCCATTTATTATTACTGGCATTTATATTATTACCCATGTTTCGCCAGAACCTACAGTGACTGTAGCTCCTGAGTTTACTGTTATTGGCCCAAATGTACCAGCATTATGATTATTAGAAATCGTATAGCTAGTTGTTACTGTTGTGCCATTCTCCCAAAAGATTTTGTCCGACCCACCGCCTGCTGCACCAGCACTAGCTTCAGCCCATGTAAGACCTCCAGCAGCACTAGATTTCGCAGTTAGTACATAATCATTTGTAGGAGTATTATCTATATTCAAATCGGCTTCTTTGATAGAACCATCTTTGATTCCATCTCCACCTGTTATTTTTGTAAGTGCCATTATGCTATTGCCTGTATAAGTAATCTTGGTTTTACATATTCAACGGATCCAGTAGCACCACCACCATCCCAATAATCATTTTTATGTATTTGTGAGTTATAACTAGAACCATCAAATTCTCTACCAACTACTTTTATTGTTTTGTTAGTAGTCCACAAACTTCCAGCTAATTTTCCGTTTGCAATATCATTACTGGTTTCCGTTAAATCAAAAACCCACTCCATATGTAGTTGAGAGTGGTGATGTGCAGCACTAACGTGTTCACCAGCCTTAGTAATTCTACTTGGATTTATACCACCACTATCAACTTGTATATAAAAATGAGAAATACCAGAGTTAGTATGTGCTGCATACTGACATAAGAAACTGTATATTAACTGTTTAGCTCCACTAGGAGGTTTATAAGAAATAGCACTACCAGTTATTTCAGTATATGTAGCAGTCAAAGCTTGGGAAGCTGTAACATTACCAAGAGTGTAACTTCCAGAACCTACTGTTATAGATCTACCATCAGCTATTCCAGCAATAGTTTCTATTGTTTCTCCAGCTGCTGGGGTTCTAGTTAAATTAGGAATACTTACAGAACCATTAGAATTTAAAACAATATTGTTAGAACTAGAGGAAGCATGTTTTAAATTTGTTGCGTTTAAAGTTGCCATTATGCTGCTACCTCCATTACTGTTATTGTACTTGCTACTCTTGCTCCGTAACTATAGTCATTATCACCAGCCGAACGATTTATATAAACAGTAGTATCATAAGTTGAGCCTGCTGTTGCTTGTACTTTATAAGTTGTTGCTGAAGTAGTGTTAGGTGAGTCTAAGAAATTAAAGGACATAGGAGTAATCTCCAAATTATATATTGACGACTGTGTTCTACGAGACATTGTACTTGATTGTCTGTTACTAGAAGAATCACCTACAGCTATACCTGTAGAACCTCTTGCCAATCTAACGTGCAAACTACCAGTGCCTACAGCAGCAGCAACGGTAGCTACTACTAAAATTTTACTTGATGTAGAAGAAGGAGTAATGGAAACTGATAGTCCTGATATATCAGTAAAATTACTTGTATTAGCAGATGAAAAAGAGGCTGTATCAGTTTTAGTTGTCGATACAACTTGTAGTATCTTACCTGTATCTCCGACGGCTAATGTGCCACTACCAGTTCCGGGTACAGTCAACTCAATAGCTGCGTTACCAGTTGTACTGGCTGGCCCTTTGATAGCAACTGTACCTCCACCGCTGTCTGCGGTTAGTTTTAATTGACTCATGCTGCTATCTCCATTGCTGTAACTGTTGATATTCCTGTTGAGTTAGTAGCATTATTAGTGCTATCTTCACGATTCAAATAAACTGTTTGAGTACTAGCTGATGTGTGTCTAAGTCTAACTCCGTAAGTGTGAGCATTTGTATCTCCGGGTGTATCTAAAAATACTATAGGTATAGTGTTACAATAACGAACACCATTTCCATAATCTCCAGCAGCAGTAACTCTTCCGATACCACCGCTGGCATCACCGATAGCAGTAGTCAAAACGCTTCCATCTTTATCAATAGTGACATAGTTTGATTGTCTATTTGCTACGATTTGATAAATTAAAAGAATTTTATTAGAAGAAGAACTTGCAGTTATACTAACAGTTAAACCTGTAACAACAGCGGAATTAGATCCAGAACTAACGCTTTCACTAAACTGATCTTTTTTAACTGTTTGTTTTACTTGAAGGATTTTTCCTCCATCTGGTATTACACCACTTGCTATATCGGCACTTTGTATTATTCCGTCTGGTAAACCACCAACGGATATACCGGATACTGTGCCAGACCCGTTTAATGTTATAGGCATAATTTATACGATTGTCCAGTTTTCTCCAGTACCGATTGTTACAGCAACACCATTATTGATTGTTACAGGGCCAGCTGACATTGCATTGTAGCCGTTTGTAATTGTATAGTTGGTTGTTACTGTTTGACCATTTTCCCAGAATATTTTATCTGTGCCACCACCTGTAGCTCCGGCTGCTGATTCGACCCACTCCATACCATTGGACGTATATCCAAGTACTTTGTCTGTGCCAGAAGGTGCAGCGTGTATATCTAGCTTGGCTTCTGTTATACTGTCGTCTGCTAACTTACTACCAGCAATAGCTGCTGAAGCATTTATGTCAGCATTGACAATAGTACCATCTACAATTTTAGCAGATGTAACTGAATCGTCAGCTGGAGTTGCAACACTTATTGCGAGTCCGAGGGTGAGAATAAAGAAGTCAGCACCGCTAGCAGGGGCACTGGCAAATATAATATCGTTACCATCAATAGCAAATCCTTCGCTTGGACTGGTTCCACTATTAGGTTTCTGAATGACTCCATTGACGCTAACAAGATGTGCTTGAGCATTTGTACCAGGGTTTGATAATGTAAATCTTGTAGCAGAACCGTTAAAGGTTGCACTACCACCGCCTGTACCACTAGAGCTAGACAGTGTGTTTATTTGTATGTTGTAAGTAGATGTAACGTCAGCAAATGACAAAACACCACTACCATTTGTTTTTAAAAATTGCCCGTTACTCCCGTCTTCTGGTAATGTAAACGCACTTGTTTTTGTGTATGTGCTTGGACTTTTAAAAGATATATTGTGAGTATTATTAGGGTCAACATCAAACGTTATATTTTGATTTGTTGTTGTAAATAAAAGACTTGACCCTATTATTTGATTGTTTGCTTGAAGATAACTGTTAGTATCCCAACTAAGTACACCGTTAGCATCTGTTTTTAATCTACCTCCATTTTGTATGTTAGTAGGTAAGGTAAGTGTATAACTTGCATTTGCACTATGAGGCGGTGATTCTATTTTTACACCGTGACTATTGTTTTGACAATTAAGTTGTAAAGTACCTACATTTGCACTACCACCATCAGTATTACCTTTTATCTCAACAACACCTGTACCATCAGGAGTTAACTTAATATTACCGTTTGTTGTGCTTGTAGTAATCTCATTGGTTTGTACATCTAAGTTACCACCAAGTTGCGGTGAACTGTCGTCTACAACGTCTGTAGCTACAGTTTCAAACTCTAAGGCTGTACCACCTGAGTTTACTTTAACTGTTTTACCGCCCTGTCCTGTAAGACTAGAAGGTGTGTCTGTAAGGCCAGCAAAGTTACCAGCTGGTACTGTAACTGTAACAAATTCAATAGCATTACCAGCAGAATTTACCTTAAGTGTTTTACCAGCAGCACTACCAAAGTTAGCTGGTGTGTCAGATAGTCCTGTAAATGTAGAACTACCTCCACCACCTCCACCACCACTGTCATCGGCAATAACAAATTCAGATGCTGAAGCATCATATTTTAATATTTTGCCATCTGCTACACCCGATGTATTTACATCTGATAAAGCATTTAATGAACCTAAGTTACCAAGTTTTGTTTTTTCAGCATCTGTAAAAGCGTTGGTATTAGACTCGCCTTCGTATGCAGCTTTTATTTCTGCACCAGTTTGGTCTGCTGTCGCACCAGTTTCTATGTTATTTAATTTTGTATGATCTGCATCTGTAAATACATTAGAATCTGTTGCGGCTTCTACTGCTGCTCTTATTTCTGCATTAGTCTGATCTGCTGTAGCACCAGCTTCTATACCATCTAACTTGCTGTGGTCTGCATCAGTGAACACATTACTGTCTGTTGCATTATCAACAAGTGTTCTTATTTCTGATGCTGTTTGGTCTGCTGTTGCTCCAGTTTCTATTCCAGCTAACTTTGTAAAATCAGCGGAAGACATACTACCAGCTACTGAGCTAGAAGAGATTTGTAATTTTGAACCGTCTATAGCTGCACTAGCACTTATATCAGCATTAACAATAGTTCCATCTTCTATTTTTGATGATGTAATTGCTGAATCTTGTATATCTTCAGTTTCTATAGGGCGAGTTTGTAACTCGTGGATGGCATATAATGCTTGTTCTGTATTAGCGTTTAGGTCAGTTGCTCTTATAGATGAACCAGCTGCATATACAGCTTTCGGATCATCATCACCTGTAGATTTACCAACAGTTGTTTCTCTATATACTCTTACACGTACTCCTGATTTAGGAGCACCAGTACTTTCCTGTACAGAACTATCTACACTTGTATTGTTAAAAGTTATTTTGGTGGGATTGCTTGCAGTATCGACTGCATATTTAGTTGTCGCTTGTGTCACTCCGTTAAGAGCAACTTTTACATCTTCAGTTTGTAAAACAGGGAAAGTGAACGTAAATTCCAAATCGGAACCATTAGCCGCACCTCCACCGTTGTCGGTGTATGTAATTGGCATTTTCTCTTAAGAGTTATATTTTTAGGCGGATTATTTATTACGTAGATTTAAAATTGTTTCTTTACTTTTTATTTTGTAATTACCAGTTTTCTTTAATGTTTTTAAATTATCTATTCTTCTTTCATCTCTTTCTTTAATTAACTGTTTAACTTCTGGATGGTTACGTATTTTATTAAATGCTTTTCTTTTTGCTATTTGGAAAATTCTTTTTATTTCAGCGTTATGAACATATGCTTTCATTGGATCTCTACCACGATTGCCATTGTTCATATCAAACATCATTTGATTTAAAGAATTTATTATTTTTGGATTATCAGCTAACTCATTAAGTTGTGCTTCTATATTTTGATCACCTATAGCTTTAGCAAATAAAGATCTAACTGTTGCATTTTTACTAAAATCTATACCTTCGTATGAATATGTTGTTGTTCTTAAATCATATCCACTATCAAATAACAGCTTTCTACCTTTACTGTAATCTAAATTTACTGTAAAAGGACTAAACATATTAAATAAACGTGTAGGGAAGTCCCAGTTTCTTATTGGGTTACCTGTAAGAGTGTCATATTTTGTAGGTAATTCAAATGCTGCTACACCCTCTAGATATAAGTTTCTATTTCTAAACGACTGTAATAGACCAGAGTTAATCTCTTTCATGTATGGATTAAATACTTTACCTAATTCATTTCTAAGAGATGATAATGGAATTGTATTATTAGCAATACTTGCAATAATTCTTTCCATAGAACCTGGTTTACCAGCAAATAAATCTACAAATTGTTGCATACTTGCAAGATATGACTTACTTGACAAACCTTGCATGATAACTATTGATAGTTTTCTGTATTGTTCTTCTGTCCACTCAGGACCCATTTGTTCATAATGATCACCAATATCACCAATAGTAGAAAGTATTAGGTTAAATGGTTCAAATGCATCATATCCTACCCACACATTTCCTATTTTTATACTTCTTGGCCTCCAACCAGCATCAATCCAGGTCTGTCTTTTCTGCCTATCAGCTGGTCCGTTACCAGTTAGCCCACCATTAACATAGTGCATATTTGCTAACAGTATTAAACTACTACCAATAGCTATTCTACCTTGTCTTAATGCCTTTGCATTTGCTAAATCTTGTGCATTTCTAATACCATATATAGCTAAATCACTTAAATTATCTGGTGTAGCCTTCATTATATCTCTAGACTCTTTTACAAGTCTATTAAATAATGGTGTATGTTTTGCAGTTAATGCTAAACCGTTCATACCAGTTCTAGCAAATAACAAGAATGGTTTTGTCCAGGGACTTGATTCAAATGCTGCATCTAATTTTGCAGAAAAACCTTGCAATTCATTTGTTAATGTTGCCTCTTTTTTTGCATATAAAGCTGCTTCATCAATGATATTGCCATCACCATCCATGATTTGTTTATAAAACCTTTCTTGTGCTTCTTTTAACATCTGTGGTGATATTTCTGTAACCTTACCAGCATTAAAAAGATCCATTGCTTCACGCATTGCTCTTTCTTTTGCAGTAGCTCTAGCTAATATCAATCCAAATGCATCGTCAGTTGCACCCATTATTTTTGTAGAATAGGTTAAAAACTTATTATCATTAAGTGCTCTAGTACCATTAGCAATATGAAATGCTAATTTATCACCATCTGTAGCTCTACCACTATTTTCTATCCAGTCAGTGTACATAGCCCACTGTTCATCACCTTTTGTAAATTGGTTAAATCTTGTTTTTACAGTTGCTATATCACCAGACCAATAACCATTAAGGTTATGTCTAAATAGTTCCCAGGCTTCTGGTATAGATTCTCGCATAGCATTCATGGCTGCCATAGATGCCCTTAATGTTGCACCATCACCACGTATACCAGCACCGACTGCCATTGATAAAGGACGTAAAAATGTAGCTGCACCAGTACCCATAATTGCTCTCATAGGAGTTTTAGGACCACTAAGTACACTATTAACCATTACCTTACCTAAACCTTTGACTATTAATCCTTGCTCAGTCTTACCTTTTATTTTACCGCCTTTAAATTTTTTTCTAATATAATTATCGTAATCATTAAGTGTATGTATTTCACCTGTAAATGATATAGCTTCATGTATTGCTTTAAACAAATCATCATTATCACTTGTACCAGCAATTTCATAAGCTAGCTTGTGTGCTGCTTTAGATTCAGCCATTTGTTTATTAACAGCTTCAAATACTTCAGCTTTAGACTCTTTTGTAAATACTTTTCCAGCTTTGAAATCAGAAAACTTTTTAGAATGAGTCATTTTTGACAATTTAATTTGCGTTAAACCAGCAATAACCTTGTCATATGTTGCTTTAGCTGGACCATCTACATCAGTAAGATTTGCATAATCATATAATTCTCTATTTGTAATACCAGAATCCCTTATTTCTTTAAGTAAAGATCCTATAACTAAATCAGCAGCTGCAACATTTTTAGGGTCCCATACTGCAAACTCATCAGGTGTGCCTGTATTAACAGTTGTTTTACCACGATTTAATAGGTCCCAAAACTCATCAGCTGTAAGCTCACTAGTATTTCTACCTTCCATTATTTGTTGTGCTAATTCAACAGAGTCTTGCCATACTTTATGCAATGGAATATTTTTTGCTCTTGCAGCAGCAACTTCTTCTTTTACTCTTGCATCACTCATATAAACTTTCATAAGTTTAACAAGTTCTGCCTCTGCCATTTCACTTGTACGTTTCATACGATCTAGTGAAACTGGTGTTGTTACAGAGTCAGTAGAACCACCCTCTGCACCATATTCTGTTCTTATTCTTTTTAGCTGTTGTTTTACATTATATAGAGGACCAGTGGATGTAGGTGCAGCCTGTGTAGGACTTGCAACATTTTTATTTTTATATGCACCAAATCCTGGTAATTGTAACTGTTCTATTCCTTTTTCTGCTATTTGTGCCTGTACACTTTCATTTCTAGCTAATACTTTAGACAATTCTTGTTCATCAATAATATAATCTTCAGTATTAAATAACTCTTTTTGTACAACACTTAATTCGTTTGCTGGTACTTTTCTAACACCTTTTTTTATTGCCATGCCAGCAGCATCAAACAATATTCCAATACCCATACCTTCTACAACATTTTTCAATGTTTTCATAGCAGGGTGGTCAGTATCTTTTGTAGAAAAGGGTGTATCTAGTAATCCAAAATTATCTCTTAGTACAGCTAGGCCATTGTCATCTTGTGAGTACCGTGATACTAAATCTGACGTAGCACCTATTGCTGCACCTCTAACTAAACTACCAGCTACAGTTGTAGCAGCTCCTACACCAGCAGCTTTCATTGCTGGAATTATACCAACTGCTAACGATCCAAAATGGACAAGTCCTCGTAAGGCTCCTCCCCACCATGTTTTGGTTTCTATTGGATTTTCATCATCTACAAATGCATCATCCCATTCAGGCTTATAACCTTCCTCGGTTTGCATTTCTTCTTCCATTTCGCCACTGAACATATCAATAGCTCTTTCTGGAAGTGTTACTAGAGAAGAAGCTGTGTCTTGTAAACCACCACCTATTGCAGATGTAACTTCTTTAGCAAAACCTCTTACACCACCAAAGCCTTCTCTATTTCTAGGATCTTCAGCATCAGCAGCAATTCTTTCTTCTTCCTCTAGTTGTTGAGCTTCCATTTGTTGTCTCAACTGTTCTTTTCTTTCTTCTTCTTCTCGTGACTCACGGATTTCTTCTGAAAAATCCTCAAATCCTGTATCAAAAGAATCAAAATTCATATTTGAATTCATTTCATTACCTTAGTAATTACATTGTTATCTTCTTCTATTAGAAGGTCTGTCCGTATTCGCAACTTCTTGTTTTCTCTTGTCAACTTCTCGTAAGAAGTCTTTAACTGGATTCATGCCATGAAATACTTCTGGTGTAATAGTACGCATAAAATCACTGACAAACTTTTTACCACCTGGTGTTTCTAACCAAGGTGTTTGATCTCCTCTTATTTTTTTTGATCTTCTAGATTTAGTATCACTTAAGTTAGGTTTATCTTTTTCAATAACAGTTTCTTTACCTAACGGAAAATCTCTATCTAATATAGCTTTACCTTCAGGTGTAGCATAATAATCTTCTACCTCTTCTATAAGAAACTGTACATCATTGTATGAGATGTCACCATCTTCTGCTAATAAATCAATCTTAGCTCTATTGACACGTTCTTGATCTGGGTGTACTAATAGTTTACTTTTAATATATGGTGGTAATTCATCAAGTTGTTTTTCAATTTCAGACTTAGGTATTTCATCTTTACCAACTAACGATGCTTGTTGTCTTGCAATATCAGTAGCAGACACAGGTGGGTATTTTGTACGATTATGTTGATTGGCTATAAGTTGGTAAATTTCTGGTAAATCTTTACCATCAGAATCTATAAATTTTTTAAGATAATCTTCTGTGCCAGGTAAAACACTTTTAGTAATTGCTTCTGAACCATTAGTTTTTATTGCGTATGCAGCTAATTCTAAATCTTTGTTTAGTGTCATTTCTGGATCAGGATCAATAGCACGTTCATAATAATCATATGTAATGCCATCTTCACCTTCTATTGTTGCATTAATGTTTCCTAGTACTTCTTTTTTAGCAATATCAAAAGCTTTTTCTTTTCCAAATTTGTCAACATTATCTTTGTATATTCTATGAAAATCAGCTAATGCATTATCATGATATTCCCAATATCCGTCAGGCTTAGTATCACCATCATTTGTAAGTTTAAATTTATTTTTTAGTCTTGTATTTAATCTGTTTGTAAAACTTGTAACTTCTTCTTTTTTTAAACTTGTTGCATTACTCTGTGTTACTTTAGTTGACCATGTATTCCATAACTTTGTATCTTTTATTTTATCAACATCTTCTTGATTTATAGGTAAATTTCTACGTTGTCTAAATTCTAAATCTTCGATGATACCTTCATCATCTCTATCTTCTTCTGTCCTATCTAAAATATTTTTTAATTTAGTAGGTACTGTACCCCACTGTGGGTCCCACTGATTTAATTTTTCTTTTATTTGTTCTTCTGTAAAACGTTTACCATCTTTTTTTAGTTCTGCCTCTTCTTTTAAAACATCTTGTGTAAATTGTTTACCTTTTAATTCTTGTGCTTCTATTTCATTTTCAATAACATCATTTTGATATTCAGTAACTTCATCTCCTAATTTTAACCATCTAGTTTTCCATCTACTTACTTTGTATGGTTTACCATCAATCATTATTTCTTGTTCTTGTATAGCCTTTAAATCATCTTCTGTTAACTGACCAGTTTTTGCCATATCAGTTAATATTGTAAATACCTCGTCTAAAGCTTCTGCACGACTATAAGGTTTATTATTTTCATCGACTGTTCTTTTTACAGAATCAAGTAATCTTTTAAAATTTTTATTGATAGCAAAATCATTAACAGCATCTTCTCGTACTTTAAAACTTTTATCTATTGCATCATTTTTTTCATAATCTTTCATTATGTTTTTATGAGCACTTTGAACTTTATCATAAAAACCAACGTTCTTATCATCTAATAATGCTCTATTTACATCAGTAAGATTCTGTTCTTTAATATATTGCCTTCTCAAGGCTTTCATTGCAATATTTTTTTGATCTAAAGTTTCTGCTGTTTTAGGAGTAAACTTAACACCATTGACTTCTAACTGTATATCTTCATTATTTATCATCTCACCTTTCAGCCAATCTTCATAGTTATCAGCTGCAATCTTAGATTTCTGTTGTACATAACTATATAAAGCCCATCCAGATAAGTTACTAATCTCATCAGCTTGCTGAAATGAACCACCATCTTCTAGTACTTCTACAGCAACAGTATCTAAGTCTTCTTTGTTTTTTGTTATTGTTGCTAAATTAGATTCGTAATCAAATATATCTTCTTGTGGTATATCTACTTTACCAGTAGCTTCTTTAGATTCTATATCCTGTTCTATAAATGCTAATTTACCTCTAAGGATTTCTTTTTCCTTAAAATCTTCTGCTTTGCTTTTGACAAAACCATCTAATGTATCTGAAAAATTAGAAAGAGCTGCTAACCTTTCTCTACCTTTTTCACGATCTTCAGCTAAACGTACAGACTCAATTTCTCGAAATCTATCTGCGTTTCTTTGTTCACCAGCTGAAAGATTACGTAGTACTTCTCTATATGACATAATTATAAGAATGTATTTTGTGTCTCAAACCCAAGACTTTGGCCTGTATCAAATGTTTTACTAGAAACATAATCATCTAACTCTGATTGTAAAAATGGATTTTGTTTAAATTGAGGTATCTCATACTGTGGTACCTCCATAGTAGTAAATGATGTGGATCCCTGATTATATGCATCAGCAAATGATGGTGCCTGATTTTGTGCACTACCTGGTGGTGTAAATTGGTATGGATTACCACTTTGTGTTACATCAAGTGGTTTGTTATCTTGATATTCTCCGTATCTTTTTAAACCAGAACTAGCAATAGATAATGCTGTATTAAAGAAACTTGGACCTTGTTTAAATGGTGTTAATAGTGGTGGTGCTTCAGGACTTGGTCTACCAGTAATATATTCTACGTATTTACCTTGAGCAAAAGATGATATAGCTCTGCCAGCTTTATCTTGAAATAGTATCTGACTATCTTTAGCAAATGCAGCTTGTGCACCAGCAGCAGCCCATTGTTGTCCTAACTCAGCTATACCTCCTCTACCAGATCTACGTCCAGCTTGTTCTCTACCACCAGCATTTATCATTTTAGCAAGTATTCTTTGTTGAGATATAGCAGCATTACCAACAGCTTCTCTAGCTCTTAGTTGTGATTCTGCAATAGAATCTTGTGTTTCACGCCATTTGTTGTCAACTTCGATGTCACCATCTTGTTTACTATTTTTCCAAATGAGTTCTTCGTTTCTGTTTTTAGTATTGTAGGCATTGATTGCTAATCTATTTTGTATAGCTATAGATTCATTAGCTTCTCTTGTTTGTCTTCGTTGTTCTCCGTATTGTCCTAGTGCTCCTAAAGCATCTAGTCCGAAGCCGATTCCGCTGGACATCCCTGCGGACATTCCTCCTGATCCTGCACACATGGTATTTTACAAAATTCAATAAATGGTAATAAGTTCGGACCATGTAAAACTTCACGAAGAAATTTAAAGCCCAAAAATTTTAATAATCTTAGGTGTGTTGTATTTCGTTTATCACAAATATTCCACAACAAAGATTCAGTTCGTTTATCTAACCATCGTTTCGCTTCTCTAGAAAATGAAACTGGATAGTCATGAATGACATCTGTACATATCATCCATATTCGTCCATCTGGATAAACGCCAGCCAATCCAGCAGTCTTGCCGTTTGGCATCGTGAAATAGATATTGTCTCCAGATTCTAAGAAAAGAGGAACATGGACAACAGGTGTTAATCCATGACCCTCAACAAGTTCTCGATAGTCGTCTGAACGTAAGTTTTGTGCAACTTCTAAAGCTACTGCTTTTGTAGCTGGGAGGATAGTTACTTTAGACACGTCTATAATATTTAGGGTTGTAATCTCCTTCCCAGTTCATTGAGTGAAGTGTAGCTGGTGAAGGATGTGTTGATTTAATTTGTATATCTAAGTTTGTATTTCTTTCGTATATCGGTATTGTTTGTATAAACTCTTCTACTATAGGTAATTCATTTGCTTTTATAGAGTCTATTTCAGCGGCACTAAAATTAGTTGTATAGTCCACTCTACCTTTTCTTTTAATTGTTGTATCTATATTTCCTACTGCACCAAATGCAAATTTTAATCTATGTACAACTAATGATGCTCTAGTATCTGATCTTGATTTTTCTCCAGCTGCTTTTGTAACGAATATAGTTGGTAATTCTAGTGACCAGTCATATAAATAACCTAAAATTAATGTAGACCCAGTCCAATTACCTTCTACTTCTAAATTTTGTGTACCAGTAACAATATTAGCTTTTGCGTATCTACCAATATCATTGCCAGCATTATTATTATATACAGCTAGTTGCCCAGTACTAGCATATCCAGTTGGTTTTGCAAAAGTTGTTTTTTTAGTTGTTGCATTATATGAGCCAGATGACAAAGCTGATAGTTGACTATGTCTATCTAAATGTATAGGATAATTTTCTGTACCTATAAGTGTTGTGTCATCTTGTTTTTTAACATCAATAGCTTCTAAAATATGTTCTCCGCCACTTAAAACAACAACATAATATACATCATCTAATATTGCATGGTGTACTAATTCACCAGTTAATAACCATCTAAACCAAGCTGACTGTACCCTTTTTTCTCCATTATTATAAAACCTAAAACCCCATACTTCATTAGATGGTGAAGTAGTATCAGCGTATCTAGCACCTAGTAATAGTAAACTATTTTCTTTAGAAGTTGTAGGTAAATTAATATTAATAGGTAACTTTTTCGATATTAGTTTGCTTTGTTCTAAAACTGTAGGTTCACCTTCTCTTCTAATATCAGCCATTTCAAATATTCTACCATTCTTACCAGTGCTATTTATAAATCCTGATGTGGTACCTAAAGAAAAAGGTACAGTTTTTGGATTATAATTATAGGCACATAGATAATTTATTTTTGCTGTAGATGGTGTTAATGCATCACTATCTGTAGTTAACATAAATTGTTGGTTAGAACTAAATAATAATAGTCCTGAGTTAACTTCTATACCATCAAATAATGTTGTTGGAAAAGTAGAACTAGCCTGGATATCAATAGGGTCAGCTGTAGATTCTGACATTGCAGTTGTACTAAAGAAATTAAAAAAGTCATTAGTTTTCGACAATACAACATTGCCTTTACTTAATACGACTAATCTATTTCTAAAAAATAACATTTTTTCTAATGTGCTTCCTATAAAACTAGGAACTGGGTTTGTGTTGTCATCCCCAACATCACGTAGAGTATAGTCGATTGTTTGTACACGAAATCTACCTTGTGGATATGTAGTACCAGCTGATTCTCTAACAATCTTTACAGGCATAGTATCTTTATCAATTTCTATTTCTATGCCAGGTGCTGGACATTCTTCCCATACACCTTCACCAAAAAAGTTACCACTAGTACCAGCGTTAGATTGTTTAAATTTTAAAAAGAAATCGTCATCATCATCACCACTGTTAACAATCTTGACCACATAATTATGTCTACAATTAGTAGGTAATTCTGCAATTGAGTTTGCTTCATTAGTTATGATATTCATCAACTGTGGTTCTGGTGTACTAACAGCAAAAGGTGTACTGCGTTGTAAATGTAAACAGTTACCAGTTATAGTTGCTGTAATACCTGTACCAGAAATAGCGTCTAGTGCAGATTTCATATCACCTAGTATACCAGCAGCTGTTACAGCTTCATCAGCACTAGAAGAGGTAGCAGCTGGACGTACAGCAGCAATATTAGCAGAACTACGTATTGTGACATGTGATTTTATTTCGACAGTGCCTGTACCATTTTTTGCAGTTGTATAAGTATGCGTTTGACCAGTTGTATAACCTTCTCCACCGAATTGTAATTTTGCAAATGGTTGATAAGAATCATCATACTGTGGGCCAGCACTTGAAGTCCCAGTATTATTAGGATCAACAACTGGTGTACATCTTACGTCTATTTCATACCTTAAATTTTTTGTACCACTAGCAGTTGATGTTATGACATCTCTACCCATAGCTTGGCATGATCCATCGTTTGCACCATTAGTTTCAGTAAAGTCTGCTCTAGCAGCTATTGATGTAGCTCTTGTTTCAGTTATTGGTGTTCCAGGATTTGTTGGATCGTAAATATTAAGAGCGTACTGTTTACCATAAGATATTGTTTTTAATTCTATTATTGCTTCATTAACTAAAGCTGGTGACAAATCAGATGCACCACTTTTCATAGCTGTTGTCTTTTTTCTATTAGTAAAAAAAGTCTGCTCGTTAAGTGTTAGTGCTTGTATATCAGTTGATTCTGTCCAACCAGATAAATATGTTTGTGTATTGTTACTTACAGTAGGCAACCCATTTGCATCATTATCTTTGTAAATAATTAAATTAGTTCCTTGTCCATTATTGTCATGATATGAAAAACCATCTCTTGTTCTCCATATTTGTAATACACCAGATGTATTTACACAACCTATATACTGATTATCTTCATCTGTATAAATGTGAAACCAACTTAATGTACCAGTGTTTGGTGTAATTTTTTTTATTAATTTACTGCCAGGTCTTTTAATACAACCTAAAGTTACATCAGGTATAGCATTAACTAAATCTTTAACTTGTCCTGGTAGTTTTAATTCATCTGGCTGTTCTGATATTCCTAAAATATAGTTAGGTACTTGTTGTGTAACTGTAGACATTATCTCTGCAATGCTTTAAATGGTTTGTATGTTGAATAATGTGTGTTATGTCCAAAACCTAACATATTATAATCACCTTGATTACACTCATATTCCATACATGCAGCTCTAGCCATTTGCTCTTGTGTAGCTATTAGTTGTACAAGCTGTGCATTTGTAATCATTTGTGTAGCTGCTCTACCAGCTGCCTTATATGTTATGTATCTCTTAAACACAGAAGGTAAATCTTCATACTCAAAAAGATAAACAACATTCAGTAAAATGTCATCGTCAAATTCATATGTATGATTTACTTTGTCATATAGTTTTCCTTGTCTTCTAACTGGATCTATAGTTCTATCTTCAGGATTTTCTGAATCTAATCTCAGTACATTTGTAGGTATAACAATATGTTTTGTTGTTGCATCTGGACTAAACTTAACATGATTTTCTCTGTTAAAAGACCACCCTTCATTTTGTATGTCACTATTACACTCTTTTAGTATTTGAAATATAAGTGCTATTTCTGGATTCTCAAAAGTGTTAGCAATTTCTGAAGCTGTATTAGTTACGTTTGTAGTTACTGTACCTAATGTTGTTACTGGAGATTGACCGATAGCTCCCAGTATTGTATTTACAGCGGAGAGTTCTGTCTCGGTATCTATTGTTGTGGGAGTTGTCATATTAATAAAAAAGGGGAGCCGAAGCTCCCGTATAAATGTATAAATTAGAATGCAGAAGGAGCAGTAGCACCAACATATAATTCAACAGCAGCAGCTGGGTTTAAGTAGTCTGCACCCATAGCCATGCGACCTAAGATCACATCACCTTGGTAGATTCGTGTAATCCATATCTTTCAATATGGCACGGACTATATCATCTTCCTATTAGGAAGTCGGACGCTATTCATGTATTACGTACTACGCTTAGTACACCATGTAGTCTCTGAACCTTCCCTTCAAGCGTGAAGGGCTTGGCTGCTGATTACCTTATCTTTCGACTTAGGCTTCCAGCAATTCATCCGATTATTCGATAATTATTACTAATTAAAGCTGCAATTTAACTTACAGAAACGTCACCGTTTGTTACTTGAACTTGTGGTCCGATTGCTTCAACAACACCAGCGGCCTCTTTCTGAAAAATCAGACCCGCAGATTTAGCACCTAACTCAGCGTTAGTACCGTAGTCGTTGTTTACTCCGCCAGTAGCGTTAGCATTCTCAGGTGTAGGTCCAATGAAATCACCAAGATTTCCAGGAGAAGTCTCACCTGTTGTACCGCCGTACTTGATACCATACTTGCCTAAGAAAGGAATATTCATAGACTTGTATATGTGGATTCCAGCGATTTCGATAACGCCTGATCCACCTTGTAATGCATCACCCTGTACATCTCTGTTGACAAGTCCGTTAGACCCTACATTCTGGATGAGGGAATAATATTGTCTTGGGTTTAACACGGCACAGCGTCCGTCAGAACTCACTCCTTTCTCGTCAAGAGCAGCAGCAGCATCATAAAATGCGTTTACTAGGTTTGTAGCATCAAAAGCGTCAGATTCGTTAGTTGTAGCACCAACTCTGATTTGAGTTCCACCAGGCTCTACAAAGTTTGTTGCAGATACTGGAGATGCAGATCTAGCTCCACGTGTTATAGAACGGAAGATAAGTCTGTCATATTTTTCAGCAAGAGCATATCCAATCTTCTTGGAAATTTCACCCCTTAATTCGTAATGTGCAAGTGTCTCGTCTAAATCGTACACGAAAGCACTACTAATGAGTAAATCATCCATTACGATGGTCTTCTCTGCCACTGGAGGTGCCTTGTCACTGTTTCCAAGTATGGGAGTACCTGGTGTGTGAAAAGAACTGCTCATACGTCCAGTATAGACGAACTGTAGAGATTTGCCATTTCTAAGTGTTCTCTTTGTTACAAGATCTCTAGCAATTGTTTCATGCTGGAATCCTTTGAACATTTCTCCACTGAACAATTTAAGGTAAAGGGCGTACTTATCGGTAGCACCACCATACCCTGTGCCTGTAGATAGATTCGATCTACCTAAAGCAACTTGATTAGCATTAGCCATTATAAGTTATAAAATCTAAGGTATAAATAATCGTCTTCACATGTGAAAAGTTGCGAGTCTTATGCGACTCATTTGTTGCGTGGTCTATCCCACCGTCATGACGGCTAGTGAGTATCCTCGTAAGGGTCAAAAGCCAAACTGAAAGAGAGTCCGACTCTGAGGTGCTCTCTTTCTTTGTTGTTACTTAACTATTCTAGTGTAAGCAACGCCACGATATACGTAAGTTACTGTCATGAGTAATCTCCCATATACCTAGACCCCGTTCCATGTCTAGGTTTCATGCGTCCTATAACAGGATGAACGGACGTGGCATTTATTCTTCTTTTTTAATATAGCGTCCTTTTTCGTCACGCTTTTTTTTCACTGGTTTTTCTGCAACTATTGGTATATTTTTTCTACCTGTAGTTTCAGATTTCCAGTGTCTTGTACTTTCAGCCATTTTTAAAATGAAGGATCACCTTCTGGTTCTTTATACACAGGAATCTTTTCTTGTCTATATTTTTCTAATATTTCCTCTACTTGCTTTTGTAGTTTAGCAACTTCAAAATCATGTTCTGGTGTAGGTTTTGTATTAGACATAAAGATTACTTCTTAGTTTTTCTCTTTGCACCTTTAGCAGTTTTAGCTGCTCTTTTAAAGTTAGCAGCAGTAGGTGCCCCCGCAGTTCCAGGCTTTCTCATTTTTTCACCTGACCCAGCAGCTATTCTTTTTCTCTTTGCATGTATGTTTGCATAGAGTCCACGTTTAGCGGGCATTTTTTTTTCCTCCTTTTTTCATGCCTCCTTTACAGGAGCCTTTACCTTTGTGTGCCATTTAACATTTCCATTTGCGAAGGGCTAAAGCCTTACGTGTAGGCTTGCCGTTTGGTTTTTTCATAGGACCTTTGACACCTTTCATGCGAGCACAAAATGATCTCTTTCTAGGTCCACCTCCTGGCTGGGGTGCTTTTAAATTACTGCCAGTTTCTCTGTTGTATTTTTCTCTACCAGCTTTTGTAAGGCCGCCAGTTCTACTTTTATGCTTTCCTATTTTTAGGCTTACGTTTTTTTTTGGCATTTGACTTCATTGCTCTAAGTTTTGCTAGATCGTCTGCACCAATCTTTTTTCTATTACCAGCTAAAGATGCCAAACCTTTTTGTTTTGCAGAGTATTTAGAATATGGCATTTAGAATATACCTGGAATAATTTGTCCTGTTAGTGCATAAGCACCTAATGCAGCTATGATGCCTATCATTGCAAGGCGACCATTTGTTTCTTCAGCTACATGCCATCTATCGTTTTCGTGGTTATGATGGGTCATAATTCTTATCGGCGGTTCGTAGGGATAATTGTTTAATAGTTTTTCTAAGTCTTCAGGCTTCATGGTTTAAATTCTGGACCAACACCAGCCTGTACACACCTTCCTTTTTTCTTGTCAAAATAAAAACCAGATGGACACTTAGTGCCAGTTTTTTTTGCTGGTGATTTTTTTGTTTGTTTAGGTGGTTCTCTTAGAGGTGTTGCTCTAGGAGGTTGCATGTCATACATCATTAGAAGTTACCGTTGAATGCATCTTGAATTGCTTTGTTTCTTTTATCTACAGCTCTTATGTACTTAGATGTTGGAGATACGTTCTCCTTTTTTGTCATGTACTTTTTAATTTTTTTTAATACTTTTTTGTATGCCATGATTAAAATTTTAAATCTGATCTATCTAATTTAGCTATGACATCCTGTCTATATGCTGGATCTCTATCATAGCGTGGGTCACTCATAGCTTCTACAAGTTGTGCTTGGCTTCTAAATACATCTGAACTTTGCTTAGATGGTTTGCCTGTTAACATTCTACCTTCATATCCATTTTCATTTTGGTATTTAGATAGTAAGCCATCTACTGCTAGTTGTATAGAACCAGGATCTCCAGTATTTACAAGATTATCAAATGACTTTATAGAATCTTCTGATAAGTTTTGACTTGCCCAATTCATAAGAGTTTTATACTGCTGTTCTCCGCCAACTGAATTATAAATAGCATTTATATCAGTTTGCTGTATAGCAGAATTCATACCCATATCTTTTGCTCGTCCAGCTAAATATGCATCTACTGCTTCTTTTGCTATACCAGCTCCAGTTAATTGGTTGTGCATTTCAGGTGTTATCTGACCATTATTTTTATAAAAATGTTCAGCAATACTGTAAGGATCTACACCTTTTTGTTGAAATAAACTACTAAGAGTTTCACCATAGTGTTCTTTTACAGACTCATAATTAACGTTACCGTCATCATGATACATCTGTGTTTCAGTAGGTTCTTCTACTTCTTGGGTTTCTTGCTCCCCTTCCCTTTCTTGTGATAAGGCATTTTTGTCTCCTAATTTTTTCTGTAGTTCTACGTATGCTCTTTCTAGATCTTCAGCATTTTTATATTTACCAGCAAGTAATTCACCTTGCTGTTCAGCCATTTGTTCCCCAACTTGCAGGGAGTCTTGCTCTTCAGCACTTAGACCTTCAGCTTCAGGGGTATCGTTTACTGTTAAAGTTTCTGCCATTTTATTCTTCTGGTGGTGGTGTTTCCATTTCAGGTTCTGCTTCAGCCATTCCTTCCATCATCGCAGGGTTTTTACTTGGGTCCATCATAGGTGTACCAAGAATCTGCCCAGCCTGTTTGGTCATTTCTTTAGCCTGCATCATCTGTTGTTGTTGCTGCATTTCTTGTTGTAACTTCTGTTGTGTCTTAACAAGATTTAATACGTCTATACCTTGTGCAGCTGCAAGACGTTTGATATATTCACTTGGCTCAATAAATTTCATTAGTGCTTCAGGTCCCATAGTTTGGGCTAACACTTGTACAAACTGAGTTAAGCTTTCTCTGTCTTGTCCTCTACCTAATGCGTTAACACCAGCTACAATTTGTGGTCTAACTAAATCTTTAGGTATCTTAGGTATTTCGTTATTTCTTTGAAGTATGTGTAGAGTTCTGTTGAGATAGGGTATCAAAAATTCTACCGTTAACAAACTGAAGAGTCCGCCAAGTTGTTTCTCTAATTCTAACTGTGTAAGACGTACCTCTTCTGCGGTTGTCCTTTCACTTTGTCTAATTTGTAAAACGAGAAATGCTTCGTTAATTCTTCTTTCTAAATTGGAAATCATTTCAGATGCTGTTCTGAAGTCTGCGGTCTTTCCAACTTGAACGACTTGTACATCCTCCGCCCTTCCCTGAACTATGGCTCCATTTCCAGCTTCTGCAAGGGTTTTTGGCTTCGTAGTTGAAGAGGGACTGACTAGAAAAATTACTTTCGCAGCCGCCGAACTGCCTTCCGTTAATGCTTGAGATAAACCTTCTAGAGATTTAAAATCACCAAGAAACTCTTCTACTCTGCCACGTCCATAGTCCTCACCGTCAACGGTATTAAATCTAAGAACAAGCCAGGGGTTTGCATTTTTTGGTGCACTACTTCTGCTGCCAGCTATTATTTTATCAAACGCTTCTTGATGCCATACCCAACGTCCGTTTTCTAAACGCACATAGGTAAATACTTCTACATCATCTTCATCAGACTTTGTCTCATCTATGCCTGAGTTAGGCTCGACTATTGGTTCTTCTAAGTCTATGTCAAGAACCTGACGTGATATAAGTTCCTTTGTGACAATCTCTAGCACGTTCCCGTTTCCATCTCTATTAACTACGAAACGGTTAAGGGGATAGTGCTTTAGACCATCTTTGCCCATAAATATTAATGCATTTCCAGAAACAATTAAATGTTTTAAGGCTTGGTTTACAACGACTCTATCAGTAGAAGCATTGATGTAATCCATAACCATCCTTTCCATTTTAGAAAAAGATAGGTCTAGTTCACTTCTAACTTCTGCTGGTAAATCTACACCAAGTTTATCATCTCTAATTTGTAACTTGAAAAATGTAGTTTGGGGTGGTAAGAGAGCTAGACCAAGTTTAGCACTAAGGTTAACAACGGCTTTAGCTCCAATACTTTGCCAAGGTGTTATTAACCTTTTGTGATATGGTCCATCTAAATCATCTCTTATAAGATAAGGCAACGTTAACTCACTACAATCGACTGCGGTGTCAAGGAACTCGGTACGACCATGTGTCAATCGATCATATCTAGTACGTGCCAGCATCATGTTCCTGTATTAACTCCGCCAGCTGGTGTGCTATCTACACCTGTATTAACTGCTGATGCAGCTCCAAGAGATGCAAGTCCTTTCTTAACTGTTTGCTTATCTCTTTTCTGTTTTGCGTTTTGTTGGATCTTTATTGACTCATCAACCTTCTTAGTTTTTTCGTCATCTCCAGCAGCTGATGCAGCTGGCCCAGGACCTTGTATTGAAGGAGCTGGGGTCATTGCTCTTTGCGGTTGTGTCATATTTCTTCTATTTCCGCCTAATATTCCTAGTGATGAGGCGGCTGTTGCTAAACCACCTATAGCACTAATTAATGGTATGACTGGTGCACACATTAGATTTCTTCCTCCATTATGGATTTTATGTAATCAATTACGCTGGCTTGTCCAGCTCTGTACATGATGGTCTGTACGTCTTCTTTAGGATGGATGGGTTTCCAACCAAAATTTTCCTCTAGCCTTGTTAGTAATTTATCTAATCGCTCGTTATGTAATTTAAGCGTAGCTAGGGAGATTTCTGTTGTCATGTTCAAAAAATGCTGGCATTCTTCCAGCTTTGGTACCATTTAGCTGTGGAGCTTTACCTTCATACATGAGGCGATCACTCGCATCCAGCCAAAATTTTTTGCTTAAATATTTATCGTCATGCTCCATAGACAATGGTTGCATAATCCAATTTATTGTTGCTTTTCTAAGTTTGTCTAGTGACTGGCTAGGTCTTAATCCTAGCTCTGCACATACTAATGAGTTTGTAGCTACATGTACTTGCTCATCTCTTGATATATCTGCTGACACTGTTGCTAATCCAGCATCACCATTAAATCTAAACATAGGTAATAGAACAAAAAATATAGCTCTTTCTATAACTAGTGCTTTAGCTATCGTATGATCAGGATGTGATAACCAGGCATCTCGTAGGCGTAGTGCCTCGGCTTCTGCTTTGTCATTAACGCCATGAGCGTTGGTGATGTATCCGAGGGCAAGGTCATGCTTTATTTCATCCTTTACATTTGACTCCAAAAGTTTTCTAGCTTTCTCAGGAATCTCAGAGAGAGCTTCTGATATGAAGTCGCCAACTGGTAATTCCATATGGCGTATTGCAAGAGCACGGTAGATGGTTTCTTCTGCTCCATGTTTAAATTTTCCTTTGGTGGTTTGTACTGGTGTCCAGGTTCTTTTTCTATTTAATAATTTTTCGTAGGGGTTCATTGTTGACAGTCACAAGCTATTTCATCGGGTTTATTGCTCATTATGTCTTCCAAGTATGCGTCAACATCGGACTGATCTAGTGCAGCGTAGGCATCTGATTTATCCTGAACGTCACCCATTACTTGTAATGCATAATAGAGGGACGTTTGTGGGCTTTTCAGCCACTCGTCTACAAATGCCTCATCGTAAGTCACCATATCACTCCAAGAGTTGAAGCTATAGCCATGAAGCAAACCAGTTCTATGAAGCATAATCATTATCTGATCTGCTACCTTTTTATAATTCTCCCACCCGACCTCGGATGCGATCTCAACGTTGCCATATTCCACCCTTTCTACACCAAATTCGCCCGAATCTCTGTCTACTGTTCTAGCAATAGGAGGAGCTATTTCTGGTGTGCAAGTATAACCTTGTAAATCTCTACTTCTATATGAACATGATGCAGTTGGAGCTATGGCAAAAGCTCGCACCATGTTGTGTTGTCTTGCTGCGTTGCTTGCTTCCTCAAGACCTATGTATAACTCTCTCGCAGCAAATCCAGCTAGTGTATCAGTTATGTTGCCATTGTTAATAGCCTCTAAACCTTCACCAAACTCTTTGTAAGTTATATTATTGATTTTGAGGAAGTTGGCCAGACCGAGCATGCCGAGTCCGACTTGTCTATCGACATCTGGTGAAAGGTATTCTCCAGATTCTCCAACGCCTGTCCGACTATGGAGATCGCACAGAGATTGCATACCTTCACGGAAACTCTGCCGTAAGTCGCCGATACGACAGGCACCGAGATTGACGTGCTGTAACAAGCAAGTCCCTCGTGAGGGCAAGTAAACTTCAAGACAGACGTTGCTGTATATTCTTTGTCCTTGTTCATCGTGTTTTATTTTATTGAGCCAAATGTCTCCGCTTGCAATTCCTCTAAGTATTGCTTCCTTGACTTCAGGTTTTGAATTATACCAGTCTTGGGCTTCGAGATCGATGCATCTTTTGATCCAGGGAAGTTCATGCCTGGGAGCTTCGATAAAATCAAGAATATCGGGATGTGTAATATCGAGATGAATAACACACGCCCCATTACGGTAGGTGCCCCCCCTTCTAAGAATTTCATTTAATGTTGAGTAGATTTTTGCGAATGAGACAGGTCCGCTCGCAACGAGCGAATCAGGTCCCTTATTTGTTGTTGTTCCTTTTGGCCTAATTTTCGACAGGTGGACTGCAACTCCCGCTCCAAAGCGAAGAGCATGCGACACAAATCTCCAGCTTTTTTCGATACCATTTGGACCCTCCATTGAGTCTTCTACTACGAAGATTGTACAACTAACTGGTAAACGAGAACCAGGGTTATCTATCCAGGATTGTACTCTCCCAGTTCTCGCAATTTTTTGCGGTTCTATATTCGATTTCATTTGATAAGTAGTGGATTGCTTTTGATAAATCTTCTATGTCATTGTCTTTGTAACCAGCTCGACATACATATTTAATTACGTTTCCGAGGTGGAATCCGAGTTCTTGTTGTCTAACAAAATCCCAAACATCAATAGGCCCTCTTCTGTAGTACGATGGTCCTTGGTCGTTGGTGGTTTTGGCCATTTCTTTATAAGGTTTTCTATACAATTAGATAAGACAAAGGCTTGTTCTTGTAATGCAATCATAACGGTTGCAATATCTTCTTTCCTTGTCTCTGGTTTAGCTAACATGATTTCAAGCTGGCGTAGCTTCAAGTCTTGATCCATTGTTAACTTGGTAATTGGTGGCGGGGGTCCAAAGGATTGGTTCTTTTTTCTCATGATCGTAATCGTCAGTTGTAAGTATTCGTGCAAGTCTTGCATTTACTAATGCATCATTTTCAGTCATGCCTTTATCTTCAAAGGTTTCTACGACTGCTCGCCAAGTATATCCTTTCTCTTTGAAAATCTTTTCTGCACGTTTAATACCAATGCCTGGTACACCACTATATCCATCTGTGTTATCTCCAGAAAGTGTCTGTGTGAGATGCCACATTGCACCTTCTTCAGGTGTGATATCTATGGTTTCATTAAAGTCATACAGTTTGCCTGGTATTTGTTTCATATCCTTATCAGGTGAAACAATGATATTACCTTTCCACTTTGTAGCATAAATACCAAGACTGTCATCAGCCTCAAGTGTAGGTTTAACTATTACTTTATAATCTTTTTTTAGTTGATTTATAACTCTTTTGAATCCACAGGGTTTTTTTCTGTTGCGATGACCTTTATATTCAGGTAGAATTTTTTTCCTAAAATTATTAGGACTTGTAAAAAATAAAAGTATATCTTCTGCAAAAGGAAAATCTTTTTTTATCTTATCAAGTTCTCTCTGTACACATCTGTACGCCTCAGTAAATAATGAGGTGACTAATATAACATCATCACCAAAATCAATTTCAGTCTCAGCAGCTGCACAGCATTTGTATACTATGTAGTCGCAGTCAATTAGTAGTTTCATTCGGGTTTAAATAAGTTATTGCTTTTTTGAGTAAATTTGTATCTTCATTAAATTTACCTAGACCAGTGTTGCATTCGTTACACAACCACCCTCTAAATAATAATGAGTTATGACAATGATCTAAATATGTCTTACACACTTTCCCACATAAGTCACATTGTTCTGACTGTGGTGGTGCATTTTTACGTATCTCTCTACGATCTTTTGATATTTTACTGTCACAACTTTTACAAAAACTCTTATAATGTATTTTTTTTGGAGTTGTATTAGATATTTTAAAATTTGATAATAATTTAAAATCTTTACATATACTGCATTGTCTAGTGGACTTCGCTCCAGTTGTTTCCTGACTTTGCTTCTGCTGCAATTGGGCAGCGTAACTTGTAATACACTCCAGCGTTAACTGCTGAGTTTTCAAGTTGTTGTTTTACCTCTTCTGTATATTTTGGATTACATTCGTATTGCAATTCATCGTGTATGAACGCAAGTTGTTTAGTGTGAAAGGATTGTAGTTGGTCGTTTGCTATTACCATCCAACGTTTTGCGATGATACCAGCGGAACATTGTAGAAGGTAATTTAATCCTTTGTGCGGTGAATCGACCAGCACCCTTCGTCCGTCACATGCCAAGAGGTAACCATTAGCAGCCTTATCTGTAACCGCTGCCAATAAGTCGGAGAGTCCAGGGATTGCAGCAACGTAAGCCGCTCTAATCTCGGATCCTTTTTTACTGGCTTCCTTGGGTTGTAAAGAGTTATCATAACTCATACCTAGTTTTATATTTCCCCCACCATAAAGAAAGCAATATGTCACAGTCTTAACTTGGCGGCGGGTGATTCCTATTTTGTCAGCGTTAACTTGATGTATATCATCGTTTAGTAGTATGTCTGCGTATCGACCTCCGTCATACCGTCCGAGATAATGGGCTAACATTCGTAACTCGATACCGCTCAAATCGGCACCTACCATTATATTACCTGGACTTGCTGTAAATAGTTCTCTAAATTCTTTTTCTGCTGGGGACTGAGCCACGTTTGGTTTACGATGGGCACAGCGAAATGTGTTAGTCGATACAGAACAATGATGATGAATCCTAGAGTTCGTACATAACCGAAGCCATGCGTTCACGCCTTGCGATATCATTCCTAGCTTCTTCTTTAGATCCAAAGCTTTCGCACATAATTTGCAAAAGGGATTCGATATCTCCGTCAGAGTGATCTCGTCTATAATTGGTTTCCCAGTCTTCGTAGTCTGAGTCAATGTAATCTTCAGACGATTCTTTAATATCCATGCTATATGATCTCGTGATGTTGGATTAAACTCAACTAATCTTTGTAACTCTGCTCCCTCGACATATCCTTGGGATGCGTTATTTCGTTTAGGTGTGAACATCTTTCCTCCAATGAGAGGGAATTGTTTTTGTAATATTCCAGTAACTTCTTCCATCTCTCTTCTGAGATGTGATTCAAGTTGCTGACATTTTTGTTCATCAAATTGCCATCCATGAAGTTCTTGTTCTGTAAGTATGTGTGCGACTTGGTGTTCTAACGTGCACCAGTCAGGTAAGGGCGGAAGTGCTCGCATAATTTAGTTGTAACTTTAACATCTTGTACGCAATAGTCTTGCATCTCCTGGCTCCATTCTTGCCAGTCTGTTGTTTTGCCAAACTCACCTTTGTATTCTTGTAATCGATAACCATAACTTTCTAAGCTATGTCTACCATACAACTGTAATGGCATTCTTGCTATGTTTCTTTTCTTATCTATCTCCATCATGTTTGGATGATATAAGCGAGATAAGATAAGAGTGTCAACAATAGAAGCATCAGTATCAAACCAAGAATAAATTTTCCGAAGAACAGGTAAGTCGTAATTAATAACGTTATGGCCAACAAGAACATCAGCCGAACTGAGCCAATGCAAAGCTTCAGTGATTGGTCCTGATTGGTCACCTTGATTATTAAATACGAAGGTTTCCTCTTTCGTATTGTCGTATATGGCGATGCAATGTATTTCAGAAACGTCATGCAATAATCCGTTTGTTTCGCAGTCAAATACGAGCATTTGCTTTTCCGACATAAGTTTTATCCCGAAACTTTGCTTTCTTCACTGCTTGTTTACTTGGTGGGTTTGGTTTTTTTAATTTATCCAGCTCAGAAGTCTGTGCTGGGATTGAAAACTGTGTTCTTAGTTTCATTGAATCTACAGGTAGTTTTATCATATTTCAATTCAGCTGCCACCCCAGTCTCTCCACTGTATCTGTTTTTCAACACACGTAATGTAGAGCAATCATCTGGGTTTTGCTGATCTCTTTCCAGTGCTAAGACTGTGTCAGATAATTGGCTTATGCTGGCTGACCCTCGTAACATGCCAATAGAAACACGCTGGCCATCTTCAACTGCCTTGTCTCCTTGTGCTCTTCTAAGATGAGACACTAAGAATAATTTAATTCCTGTACGCTCAACAAGACTACGTAAGTCAGTCATAGTTTTATCTATAGTTCTTCTCTCATCCATACTTCCATCTAAACCACTAAGTAGAATAGACAAGTGGTCAAGAAAAACTACTTTTATATCCAGGCCAAGAGCCATATATTCAATACGGTTGTAAATAATATCCGCAGATAGACTGCCAAAATGGTCGTATAAATAAAGGTTCCAACCCAAGATAGTTTTATCGTAAGCATCTTTCAAAGTAGAATATTCATGTTCACCTAAATGTAAAGCTTTTCCTACAGCCACTGACATAAGTCCAAGTGCTGTTCGCCTGTTAGATTCTTCTAATGCGATGTAGCCTACTTTCTCTCCTTTGTTAAGAAGCTCAGTTGCGAGCATTCTACATAGGCTGCTCTTGCCTTGGCCTGTGCCAGCCGTAATAGTTGTAAGTTCGCCATATCTTATACCGTGGGTCATTGCCTGTAAACCAGCAAATGGATACTCATGATTACATGGTTGACTTGGTGTCGTTACTGCATTTAGTAAAGATTTACCATCAACGATTCCATCTGGCCTATAAGGTTTCGCATCCCATATCGCACGGCGTATAGCGTCTGGATTATTATCCTGTAAAGCATCACTGGCATCCTTGTACGGATCTTCCAGGTGAGCAATCTTAACTGTCCCTTGCGGTAAGACAGCTGCCACTTGCTCTGTCGCCTTGCGTCCCTGATCGTCTTTATCAAAAAATAAAACAATCTCTTGATATCCCTGTAAAAAGGGTATTTGTTTTTGTACATCTTTTTTAGCACTTGCTGCACCATGCGGCAAAGATACCATTGGCCAACCATTCATTGCCTCGTATCCAGAGGCTGCATCTAGCTCACCCTCGAATATAACAATACGTTTGCCAGAATTAGGAAACAAATGCTGACCAAATAAAGTGTCAGTAGTATGTCCTTCATACTTAAATGATTTTAGTTTGGTTTTTGTTTTGAATCCTTTAATACGTCCAGAGCCATCGAAATAAGGGAAGCGTAAGTATGTCTCATCTCTGTAGATTTTGTACTTTTCGCACGTCTGTTCGCTGATTCTTCTTTTATTAAGTCGTTGAGCGGTACCTTTGAAGTTGACATTTGTTTGCATGGATAATTTGTTTTCTTGTTTGTCAGCAGCTGTCCTAGTTTGACAACTGAAACAGAATGTATGGCCATCTGTATACACAGCTAGTGCGTCAGATGAGCCACAGTCTGGACATGGTTCGTGTCTAATGAATTCGCTTTCAGTCATGTCAGCCAATCCACTGGTATTGCGTGGTATGCACACCACTTGATGTTGTATCGTGTGCACCATTTCGCATATGTTGTTTTGGATTTCTTACTAATCTTTTTATAAGGATCTTGAAACACCATTCGTAAATCTATGTGTGGGTTTTCAGTGACAACTTGTCTTATCTTTCGTCTGTCCTCTGGTTTCCAATATCCTTTTGTTTCTAACACGATGCCGTTAGGCAAAACAAAGTCAGGTGTATATAAGTGTTTAATTGTATAAGGTAAACTTAGACCCTCATACTCGTAGTCAACACCTAACTCACATAAAAGATCAGAGACTTTTTCCTCTAATCCTGATTTAAACATTAGAAGTCGTCTTGATATTGTTCAATGTCGATTTCTACTGAGCTAGGTGCTAAGTCAGGTGTAACATTTGGTTCATCAGTTTTAAAACCTTTTGTTTTACCAAAAAGTTCTGCAACACCAACCTCATCAAGGTCACCTGTGTCTACACCAGCTCCTGTTTGTACACTAACTATTTGTATTCCACTAAGTTTTAAACTTGTGCCGTATGTAACGCCATCTTTTAATACGTATGGCTTTTGATGAAAACCTAACTTAACTTTAGATCCTTCGTAAACTGGTGTATCTAAATTCTTGATAGGTGTACCCTCTGTGTCTACAACAGGTGGTTTCTTTTCATCTGCCCATGAAAACTTAACAGTATACTTACCGTCTTCTACTTCCTCCCAGGGTTCTGGTTTTAAAGTAGATCTTTTAGGATTCTTAAGTTTAGACTGTGCCCATTTAAGACAGTCCTCCCTTTCTGTTTCTAGTTTTGAAATAATATCCTCACCAACTAGTGCTTTAAGTGAGTAACCAAATTTGCTTGGTTTTAATATAGCCTGGAAACCAGTTAGAACTACTGGTTCAGGTGTCAAGTGGATGGTTCTAGCCATTAACAAAAAAAATAAGTGGAATTAATTACGTCTGAGGGTACTAAGTCCCCGATAATAGGTGGTTCAGACTCTGCTTCAATTGCTTTGGCAAAGTCGTTGAGATAGTCATGCTCTGCAAATAAATGCATGTAGACTTCTCTCACCTTTGTCGAAAGTTCTGTCATATCTGTAGCTCTGCACAAGACACTGTCATGTATGAGAGCTATAGGTTTGTCGAACTTGTCAACAGTAAAATGTAAAGTATTTGCGTCAAGTGAATGTATTAAATTAGGAGCTGTCCCATTCTTGTGCCCTAGTAGGTCAACTTCATTTGTATCGTCAGTAGCAACTCTAATCTCACAACGTCCTAATAACTTCATCTTTATTTCAACTACTTCTTTTTTCATGTATCTTTGTGATACAACGAAACCTGATGGTGTAACCCATAAAATCTTGTCTACACCACGCTTTATAGTCTTTGCAACCTCTTTTTCAATCCAACGCATAACAGCCATAGGACCTGGCACAACCACTTCCATAGCATTGCGTACAGCCTGTACGGTTTGTGTTAAATCTTCTTTAGTTATGTCTACGCCTTTTTCTTTTAGAGCATCTCTTATATATGTTCTATTACTAAAAGGTTTAGCATTGTAAGGTATAGTCATGACCGTTCTCTTGGTGCATTTTCTATCCCAATGCGGATGTAAAACTATAGGTATGTATGGTTTAGACTTCTCAGCTACTATCTTGTATGCATCAACAGGTTTATCTGAAGGTAATACATTACATAACATAGCTGCTGATTTATCTCTTGCTAAACCAGACAATATTTGTATACCTGATGCTGTAGCATCTATTGCGATCATCAGGCGTGTTTCCTGACGACTTCTTTCTATGATGCATTCCCACATTTCACGGCATGCAGCAACAAATTGCCAGGGTTCCTCAACCCCTTCCCATTCATGTATATTGCCTATTGGATCAGTAGCTATTCTTGTAATTAAAGAATAATTATTTTCTGCCCATTGCAATCGTTCTGTAATGGTCGCTTTATCCAAACCGTATGTGGTAGCAACTTGAAACATGATCCATTTTTCAGATTCATCTGTCAGTTTTGCTGCATCTGCGAAAATTAAAAGTGATTTTCCAAAGTCGGTGCATTGCGGTGTCAAATAGGCGGGTATAGGGTAGCATCTACCACGCCAGTCAAAGTTCCAAGGTAAAAAGAAACGATCTCTGTCTTTAAATATACTTGCAGCTTCCATTTGTTTTCTAGTTCTACAACTAGCTTTGTAAACAAGTGCACGTTTATTGTGAACCTCTGCTTCTTTTCTGCAATAATCCTTTTTAACATTTGGATCTTCCATGTTATTTGGAAGTGGTGTCGATGGTATTTCAACAATAGGAATAAACTTTCCTACTGCTATACCTCTTTGCTGTAGCTTGTCTGCTATAGCATAAACAAAGGGATTTATTTTGTAGCCGA
>VTLG01015723.1_pt1 | contig 32560 bp, 27 predicted proteins | sample 4694571 | NCBI WGS metagenome assembly VTLG01 (sample SAMN12604809, study PRJNA352737) | marine metagenome | biome: ENVO:00000447; feature: ENVO:00000209|ENVO:00000569|ENVO:01000036; material: ENVO:00002151; isolation source: viral sequences binned using virsorter ...
TAAAGCTTATGAAGTACATGGAAGAGACAAAGGTATTTATGTAATCAACTGGGAACTGGCATGAATACCAAGGAACGAATCGAGTACTCCCAAAAACGAATAGAAGAACTAAAGCTACTGATCCAACACTGGCAAAAAGATGAAAAACAAAAGCAAGTATCTAAGGCATGAGCCTTGCCCCGAATGTGGCAGTAAGGATAACCTTGCTGTCTTTGATGATGGACATGCTCATTGCTTTGGATGCGACTATCAGTATCAACCAACAAAAGAAAACAAACCAAGATTCATGACTAGCCCACCACCTAAGAAACCATCACCACTAATTAAGTTTGTTAATCCTGTTGCTCTTAAGAAGAGAGGAATCTCTGAAGAGACATGCAAGTTCTTTCCTTATGGAATAGCTGAATACAATGGTCAGCCAGTACAAGTTGCTAATTACTTTGACAACTTAGGTAGACCTTGTGCTCAACATGTTCGATTCAAGGATAAAAGATTTATTTGGTTAGGTGATACCAGCAAAATGATGCTGTTCTCTCAGCACAAATGGAGGCAGACAAACCAAGGTAATACTTTTGTCGTAATAACTGAGGGAGAGATAGATGCTATGTCTTGCTCTCAGATACAAGGCAACAAGTTCCCTGTTGTGTCACTGCCAAATGGTGCTCAATCAGTTAAAAAGTATTTATCACTTCCAGAGGTAAACAAATGGCTATCCCAATTTGTAAGAATTGTTCTATGCCTAGACTCTGATGAGCCTGGCATGGCTGCTGCCGAGAAAGCACTTGAAGTGTTACCTCTTGGTAAAGCAGCAATATGCAGACTCCCTAGAAAAGACGCTAATGAAATGCTCCTCGCAGGAGAGGGGGAAGAACTTAGAGATCTCTTATGGAAAGCACAACCTGCAAGACCTGATTCAATCTTACCTGCCGCTGGATTGTGGGAAGAACTAATCAAGCCAGGTGCTTCAGCAGTTTGTCAGTACCCTTGGCCTGAACTAGATAACTACACAAAGGGTTATCGCAAGGGAGAAATGCTGACCTTTTGTGCTGGATCAGGTACAGGTAAATCAACTATCTGTCGTGAGTTAGCACATCACTTCCTTAAAGAAGGACTTCGAGTTGGATACATAGCACTAGAAGAAAGTGTTCAACGTACCCTGCAAGGAATCATTGGTGTTGAAATCTCTAAGCCATTACATCTACAACCTGATTGCATATCAGAAGAAGAATTAAAGAAAGCATTTGATCGACTCACTGGATCTAATCGACTCTTCTTATATGACCACTTTGGATCTATTGATCCTGATAGGTTGATCGAACAGATTCAATATCTAGCTACTGCTGAAAATGTAGATGTAGTTATCTTGGATCACTTGACCATAGTTATCTCTGGTATCAGTGACCTAGATGAGAGGCGAGCACTTGATGTTACTTGTACCAAACTAAGACAAGTAGTAGAAAGTACAGGTGTAGGACTAATCGTTGTCTCACACCTCAAAAGACCAGAGGGGAAAGGACATGAAGAGGGAACTCAAGTGTCACTCTCTCATCTCAGGTCGTCACATAGCGTGGCTCAACTAAGTGATTTAGTTATAGCCGCTGAAAGAAACCAGCAAGGAGACCCAGCTGAGAAGTCATCTCTTCAGTTGCGTGTCCTGAAAAATAGATTCAGTGGGTCTACAGGCCCAGTGGATAAACTTCTTTACGACCAGAACTCAGGTCGATTACTAACACATTTATTCCTATGACTTTATTAATTGATGCCGACTGGCTTGCTTACTCTTCATGTTGTGCTTGCGAGCAAGATGTGAGATGGACTGAAGATATACATAGTCTTTGGTGTAGCGAACAGGATGTAATGGAATTGTTTGATGCAAGAATCAGTCATTACCAATCAATCGCTGATGACAAAGGCCCAGTCATTATGTGCTTCACTGAATACCCAACCTTTAGACATGGGATCTTTGATGAGTACAAAACTAATCGGATAGGTAAACGTAAACCTTTAGCATTGAAAGATGTTAGGAAAAAAATAGTAAAAAATTATCAGGCTATTAGCTTTGATGGCTTAGAAGGTGATGATGTTATGGGCCTTCTAGCTACTGGTAATAGATATGAAGATCCGATTATTGTTTCACCCGACAAAGATATGAAAGGTGTGCCTTGTCGATTGCTTGCTAATGATGAGATTGAATTGATTACTAGAAAGAGAGCTGATAGAAACTGGATGCTTCAATGTTTAACTGGAGATTCAGGAGATAATATTCCTGGTCTGATTGGAGTTGGCCCAGTAACAGCTAATAAAATTCTTGGTGATGCTGAATCCTTAGCAGATATGTGGGATAAAGTTATTACTACTTATGAAAAGAAAAAGAAAACTTATGCTGATGCACTGATGACAGCTCGACTAACAAGAATACTTAGAGATGGAGAATATAATCATGTAACAGGAGAAGTAAAATTATGGGAGCCAACACTATGAATGAAGATGATCTATGGCCTCCAATAGATGAGGCTCTAATTAAGAAATTAAAAGAGATTTATATAGATAAATGTCCCTCTATTGATACCCCTGATCGAGAGATATGGAGAGTGTTAGGTCAAGTCGAATTGGTAAGAATGTTAGAATCAGTCTATATTGAGCAAAACAAAGTTGGAGATTAGTTATGTGTGGTGGAGGAGGAGGAGGAGGATCAGGCTCTGGAGAGAGCCTTAACCTCCAAAGAGAATCACTTAACTTATCTAAAGAACAGTTTGAAGAAAGCAAACGTCAATGGGGTGAACAGTTCCAATGGCAACGTGATAAAGCTGCTGAACAGAAAAGAGTAGCTCAAGCTAGAGCTGGCAAAGGCCCAGCAAGAACAACTGAATATGCTATGTCGGCTTTAGAAGGTAGATCAGGACTTGGCTTTGGTAAAGATAGATTGAAGAGAGATGTAACAGGCAAGGGTCTAGCTATCGTTTAACCAATGGAACTCAACATCACAACTAATGTTGACCAGCAACCAGGGAAAGCTCCTAAGAAAAGGGAGGGAACTGTTGCTTCTCGATATGAACAGTTAAAAACCAATCGCAATCCTTTTGAAGATAGAGCTAGAGATTGTGCAAAAGTAACAATTCATTCTCTATTCCCTGATGATGGACATGGAGATCAAGGAAGACTGAAGACTCCTTATCAATCAGTAGGAGCTAGAGGTTTACTTCACCTATCAAACAAACTAGGTCTTAGTCTTTTCCCTCCTAATACTCCTTTCTTTAAATTAGAAATAGATAGCCTTGCTTTACAAGTAGAAGAAGCTGGCCCAGAAATTAAAACAGAATTAGATACTGCCTTAGTTAAGGTCGAGCAAGCTGTAATGAGTATGCTCGAAACCATGTCAGCTAGAGCTTCAATGCACGAAGCTTTTAAACAGCTACTTGTTTCTGGAAATGTACTTCTATATATAAACCCAGAAGGGATAAGAGTTATTCATCTTCAGAACTACTGTGTTCAACGTGATCCAATGGGTTGCGTTAAAGAAATTATTGTAGAAGAAGAAGTTTATCCTGATGCTTTACCTGATGGATTCTTACCTGACAGATTAGAAGATGATAAAACGACAGGCCCAGTAAAGAAAACAGTTAAGGTTTATACCTGTGTCAAGTTTGATAAGGATGTATGCACTTGGTATCAAGAGGCAAAGGGAGAAGAGATTCCTAATACCTATGGTATGTGTCCAGAAAGATGTAGTCCTTGGATTCCATTGAGGTTTAATCGAATTGAAGATGAAGAATATGGGAGAAGTTATGTCGAGCAATACTATGGAGATCTTCTATCACTTGAATCTTTATATCAAAGCGTACTTGAAGGTAGTGCAGCTGCTGCAAAGATTCTATTTCTAGTTAATCCCAATGGAACTACTAGACCTAGAACAATTGCTAATGCAGCTAATGGAGCAATTGTTCAAGGTAATGCTGCTGATGTCAGTGTCATTCAAAGTCAGAAGGCACAAGATTTAGGCATAGCTCAACAAACTATTGATCGTATAGAAGGTAGATTGCAATTTGCTTTCTTACTTAATACTGCAATTCAAAGACCAGGAGAAAGAGTAACAGCAGAGGAAATAAGATTTATGGCACAGGAATTAGAAGCATCTATCGGTGGATTGTATTCAATACTGACTCAAGAACTACAGCTACCACTGGTACATAGACTTATCTATATCTTACAAAGAAAGAAAAAGTTACCTGAGTTCCCTAATAACGAAAAGACTGGAGAGCCTTTAGTTAATCCCAAACCTGTTACTGGTTTAGAAGCTATTGGTAGAGGTGATGATCGCAACAAGTTAGTTGAGTTCATCACTGTTGCTCAACAAGCTCTTGGCCCTGATGTCATGGCTAAGTATCTAAATATGGATGAAGCTCTTAGGCGTTTAGCTGCAAGTGGATCTATAGATACAACAAACTTAGTTAAGACTTCAGAGCAATTACAACAAGAGCAAGCTCAAGCTCAAGCCGAGCAAGAGCAAATGCAGCAACAAGAACAAATGGCTGCTTTAATGCAGTCAGGAGCTGCTGCAAAAGTAGCTGACAATTACACAAAAGAAGGAGCACCTTATGGCCCCCAATTCTCAGAAGGAGGAACAATCGCTAACTCCCTCCCCGAACCAGTCCAAGACCCAGGAATCCCAAGCGGCCCCACAGGAGGCCAAGGTCAAGGCCAAGCCTAAAGCTAAAGCCCAGCCTGGGATCACTCAAGACAGTGATTCACATTACACAATTCGCTAGTACCCACCATGCCAGAAGCACTCACTATTAAAGAAGAACCAACAACAGCTGTTGCACCAGAGCAATCAACCGAAACTACAGAAGATTCTGGATTGCTTGCTGGTAAATACAAATCGCAAGAGGAGTTAGAGAAAGGTTATCTCGAACTCCAACAGCAACTAGGAAAAAAAGAATCTGCTGAAGAATCTGGAATCAGTGAATCTGAACCAGAACTAGAAGATAAAGAAACTCCTGAATCTCGTAGTGCTACAGATATTTATGGTGAATATATCGGTAGCAAATTTGATGAGGCTGGTATTGATTACGAGGGAATGAACTCTCGCTTTCAAGAATCAGGTCAACTTACTGATGACGACTACAAAGAATTAGGAGAGGCAGGATTCAATAAAGATATGGTCGATGCCTACCTCCAAGGTATTCAGTTCAATGCACAAAGAGATACTGAACTCCAACAAGGACAGGTCAAAGAGATTCAAGATATGTATGGAGGGGCAGATGCCTATGGTGAAATGATTACCTGGGCAGCTGGAGTATTAACAGATAGCGAGAAATCTGCATTTGATTTAGCTATTAATAATCCAAACTATGACATGGTAAAACTTGCAGTAGCTGGATTACATAGTCGCTATATGGCTGAAGGAAATAAGGAGCCAAAGCTAGTCAGTGGCAGAGGAACTAAGAGAGGAAGTAAATCTAAGTTTGATTCGATGGCTCAGGTTATAGCAGCTATGCAAGATCCTCTTTATGCTTCTGATCCTGCATTTAGAAAACAGGTTGAGGAGAAGCTTTCTAGATCAAATGCCATTTAAGAGTTATCATTTAATTACCTAGACCTATTGACTGTAACTCTGGCCCCTTGCGAGGGATACCCTTAGTGAAAGGAAATCGAGGTCAGGAACCTTCTTTCTTTCTAGGTATTCTTTATGACTAACATGACCGTATCTAGGCTCGGCCTAGTTAACAATACGGGTTCAGCTACTGAAGCTCTCTTCTTAAAAGTTTTTAGTGGAGAAGTTCTATCTGCTTTTCGCAAGGCAACCGTATTTGAATCTCTGCACAATGTGCGGACAATCTCTTCAGGCAAGTCAGCCCAATTTCCAATAATTGGACTTTCTTCAACTGCCTACCATACGCCAGGAACCCAGCTGACAGGCAACGCAATCAAGCACGCTGAAGCTACCATCAATATTGATGACAAGCTTGTATCAAATGTCTTTATCGCAGACATTGATGAAGCTATGAATCATTACGATGTTAGATCTCAGTACTCAACTGAGATGGGCAACGCTCTTGCTTATACTTTCGATCAGAACGTAGCGGCAACTGTTGCACAAGCGGCAAGAACTGCAACTAACTTCAATACTGATCTTCCTGGTGGTACTCGGATTAAGATTGTTGCTGCAACTAAAGCAGCTGTAACAGGTGCAAACCTTGTATCAGCTCTATGGACAGCAGCTGAGAAGATGGACATCAACAATGTCCCTGAAGATAATCGTTACGTTGTACTTGGCCCAACAGAATATTACAAGTTGGCTCAAACAACTGACGTACTCAACAGAGACTGGGGTGGATCTGGAGCTTACGCTGATGGATCTGTCTTAAAGGTAGCTGGTATCAGCATCATCAAGTCTAATCATCTTCCTACTACAAACAGATCAGCAGTTACTGGTGAGAACAACACTTACCACGCTAACTACACTGACAGTGTTGGCCTTGTATTCAACAAGCAAGCTGTTGGTACTGTGAAGTTGATGGATCTTAAGATGGAACAAACAGGATCTGATGTTCATGCTCTATGGCAAGGAACATTTATGGTCGGTTCTATGGCTCATGGTACTGGCGTATTACGTCCTGACTGTGCAGTTGAGATCTACTGGGCAACTAGCTAACTTTATACTGGGGGAGGAAGTCGAAGGTCTCCCCCTTTTTCTTTATTCGTCATGGTTTTAACTCTCACTACAGAACTAGAAGCTATCAATAAAGTTCTACAAATGTCAGGTGAAGCTCCTGTTAGTAGTACGGTTGGACAAGTAGGTATTGCGAAGCAAGCTCAAGATGCTTTGAACGGTGCAAGCCGAGAAGTTCAATCAGAAGGATGGAGTTTTAATACTGATTATGAAAAGACACTTACAAGAAATAGTTCTAATGAAATTGAAACAGGAGTAACAACTACCAAGGTTATGGTAGATCCTGCCTTATATCCTGAATATGACATCATCCTTAGAAACGGTAGGTTATACGATAGGAAAACTCATAGCTTTACTTTTACTGAGGATTTAAAAGTAGATGTAACAACAATCCTTGATTGGTTGGAGCTACCTGAATATGCAAGAAGATACATCATGGTTAGAGCTGGCAGACAATTGCAAGAATCAGTTGTAGGTAGTGAAGACTATGCAAAGATTAATATTACTGCTGAACTAGAAGCACGAAGTCAATTCTTAGAAGAAGAAACAACAACAGATGAGCACAGTATGCTACGAGGAAATACAAATCATACTGGTCACTTCTCTACCTATCGTCCTAGTCGTGCTCTTAGAAGGTAACTATGCCACTTGTCAGTAAGTCAATTCCAAACTTAATCAATGGTGTTAGTCAGCAGCCATCAGCATTAAGACTTGCTTCTCAGGCTGAAGCAGTTGTTAACTGTATCCCTAGCTCTGTTGAAGGATTAAAGAAACGACCTCCTTTCTATCATCAGAATAGATTGTTTACTGGTAGTGCAGGAAGTACTAGACCTTTTAGCCATATCGTTGATCGTGATGGAAATGTTCAATACATTGTTTATATAACAGATGGAGATATAAAAGTATTTAGTCTTACAGGTGTAGCTCAAACAGTTACTTATCAACAATATGATGGCAATGGAAATGAAGTTAATAGTGGTGGTACTAGCTGTCAGTCGTATTTAGATATTGCTAATACTTCTGAACCTGCTAATACATTTAGGCTGGCAAGTATTGCAGATAATACATTTATAACTAACAGAGAAACTGTAGTTGAAATGGAATCAACTACTTCTACTGCTTATACTCAAGCGACTGGATTAGTTTTTATTAGACAAGCTGATTACAACACTACTTATAAAGTTACATTAAATGCTGGAGATCACGCAGAAACAACAGAAGAATTTACTACACCTATTATTGGATCAGGTTCATCTTCTAGTGCTCCTAGTAACAAAAGTGTTTGCGATGGATTAAGAGATTTAATTAATAATGATAGTGTTCTTGGCCCAGAATATACAGCGACAACAATAGAAGATTACTTACTTAAAATAGTTAAAGATGATGGAGGAACTTTCACTATAAAAGTTAGTGATACATTGGCTGATATGTTTATAGTTGGAATTAAAGGAGAAGTAGAAGCAATACAACAATTACCAGTTAAAGGAATCAATGGACAAATTATAAAAATCATTGGATCTACTGCAACATCAGCAGATGATTACTATGTAAAGTTTGAAACTACAGATGGAAGTACATCAGGTAAAGGTGTATGGAGAGAGACTGTTGCTCCTGGTATTGAATACAAACTAAAGGCAACCAAGATGCCTCATGTATTAATAAGAAATGCCAATGGAACTTTTACATTTAAGAGACAAACATGGGGAAATAGAATTGCAGGTGATGCAACCAGTGCAAAGAATCCTCCTTTTGTTGGAGAGACTATAAAAAATTTAAACGTATTTAGAAATAGATTAGTAATGCTGTCGGATGAATATGCTTGCTTATCAGCAGCTGACGACTACACAAGGTTCTGGCCTGAGACTGTTCAAACAGTTGTAGATAGTGATCCTATTTTTATAAGTACAGGTGGTACTGATATTAACTTTCTAACTTCAAGTATGGCGTTTTCAAACACGCTTCTCTTATTTAGTAGGAGTGGTCAGTTCAGATTAGATACAGGTGCATCAGGAATAGGAGCACCACTGACACCAGCAACAGCAACTATAACAGCGATGACAAAGTACGATTCAAATGAATCAATCGATCCTATTGGTGTAGGTCGTACTGTTTTCTTTGCTGTTAATAAAGGAGATTTTAGTGGATTGCGTGAGTTCTATATTGCAGACGTAACAGGTTCAACTCCTATCTCAGCAGAAGTAACAGCTTCAGTACCTCGATATATTCCTAAGAACTTAGTAGCAATAGCAGCATCAGTTTCAGAAGAAACAATAGTAATGATTAGCAAGGATGAACCAACACGTTTATATATTTATAAATTCCTATTTCAAGATGAAACTAAGCTACAATCTGCATGGTCTTACTGGGAAATAAAAGGAAGCAAATCCATTCTCTCAGCTACGATCTTAGACAGTGATCTTTATATTATTACTGAATATGCTGATGGTGTTTATCTAGAGAAAGCATCATTAAGACCAGAGACTGTTGATACTGGAACAGAGATTGAAGTCTTATTAGATAGAAAAACAACAGAAGCTAATTGTACTTTTAGTGTTACTAACTCAGGTGGATTAAATGCTCAAACTACAATTACCTTGCCATATCCATTAGCTAACACAGGTGTAACAAAATTAGTAGGCAGACCTTTAACAGTAGGTGGAACAAACTATGCAGATATCAATAGTTTTCCTACATCACAACCTTCTACCAATGCAGTCATCACTATCGTTAATGGAGAAGGATTAGTTATCAGCAGCTCAGGAGGATCAACTACAGGTAAGACGACAGGTAATGCAACAGTTACTATTACCGACTTCCCTTCTTACTTACATAGCAAAACGATTCAAGCTAATGAAGCTATCTCTTTTACAAAGCAAGCTGCTACTAATACTTATAAATTCAGAGGCTTAATCAAACTAAAGCATGGATCTGTTCTGACACCTACAGCTGAAACAGTAGGAGATGCCTCTAATAATGGAACTATTACTGTTGATGGAGATGTAAGTACAACACCTTTTTATGTCGGTGAACCATACGATATGACCTATGAGTTCAGTACTCCTTATTTAAAAGCTCAAGATGAATCAGGAACTATTTCTGTTTCACCTTCTCCATATTTAGGAATAAGAAAATGGTCTGTTGTATTTGATAAGACTTCTTCTTTTGAATTAAAAGTTACTCCATACGGAAGACCTACTTCTACTTATCCTTACAATGGTTTTCAGGTTGGACAAAGTGTATTAGGTCAAGTTGGAATACCAAAAGAAAGTTTCAGAGTTCCTGTTATGACTCAGAATATTGATGCAAAGATTGAATTGTTTAGTAATAGTCCACTACCTTGTATCTTTCAATCAGCTGAGTGGGAAGGCTGGCTACAAGAAAGAGCGAGGAGAATTTAATAGTGGCAATCCTTAGACCTTCTGTTCTTTCAGATGTTTCTGTAGTAGCAGAGAACATGAGAGAAGAAGATGCTAATGAAGTAAAAGCACAGAATGGCAGTTGTCCTAAAGGTAGTTTGCTTTATGCTTATTTTATGTCTAAGCCTTGCTTAACAACTGTCAGTCGTCATGGTCATCTAATGTCAATGGGAGGAGTTGTTCCAGAAGGTAAAGATATGGGTCGTATATGGTTGCTAGGATGTCAATCAATGTTTGATGATTCTATTGATAAGAGATGGTTTTTAAGAAGCTCAAAAAAAACATTAGCTGAAATGCAGAAGCTATATCCTTTACTATTCAATATGGTTGATGCTCGGAATGAAGTCCATGTAAAATGGATTTCATGGCTAGGTTTTACCTTTATCAAAAAACATCTAAACTGGGGGCCAGAGAGTCGAATGTTTTATGAGTTCGTGAGGATTTAAGTATGTGCCCTCCTGCTGTCATTATTGGTGTTCTTTCTGCTGGTCTTGGATTTATCCAAAATCAACAGATGATAAAGGCACAAAATAGAGCAATAGAAGTACAGAATCAAAATGCTAGAGCACAGTTTGATGTAGCAAAATTACAAACAGAAGCAAATAAATTTAGAGAAAGACAACAGTTTCAATCACAAGAATTAGCAAATGATACAAGTGAGTTCTTAGCTGATAGAGCATTTGAAAAAGAAACACAGTCTATTAATATTCAACTTGCACAAGCACAAGAAGAAGCAGCAATTAAAAAACGAGAGAAAAAATTAGAAACAGTAAGAGCAAAAGGAGAAATATTAGCGACAGGTAAAGGAGGATTAAATGTAGTTAATTTATTAGCTGATGTTGATAGTCAGTTTGCTCAATACGATTGGGGATCTAATAGGAATCTTGCGTTCGTTGGTTATCAAGGAGCAACTGATAAGGAGAGTGCAAACATTAGAAGAGCAAGTAGGCTCGCATCATTGAATCCTTATATCGAACAACAATATATAGATCCTGCACGACCAATAGATCAACCGAAGATGAAAAGTAATACAGGACTTGCATTACTAAGTGCAGGACTGCAAGGTGCTAGTGCAGGTATGTCTTGGAGTAGTGGTATGACTGGAGCAGGTTATGAATGGAAGGGATGGACTGGAGGTGGTTACCAAAAATTAGCATCATCTTCTCCATCTTCTCGATTACTTAAAGAGAATATATTCAAGTTAGGTAAATCATCTGAAGGTCATAATGTTTACAAGTTTAATTACAAAGGTAATCCAACTAATTACATAGGTGTCATTGCTGAAGAAGTACAAAGGATTAAACCTCAAGCTGTTTCAAGATTATCTAATGGATTCCTTGGCGTTGATTACAATCTGATTGACGTTGACTTCCTTGTTCAAACAACTTAACTATGGCAAAAGTTAGTAAGTACACTCATGGGAAGACCAAAGGGACTTCTGATAGACAAAGCTCTAGTAGAACTTCTGCTGCTCCAGGTGAAACAGGTGGTGTAATAAAAGACTTTAGATTGTCAGGCCCAGGTGCTAGTCAACCTATAAGAACCAATACTCAAGATTACTATCAGTCTCAAAAAATAAATTTCCCTAATGCTCCTCAAATACCTGATGCACCAAAAGCTCCAGACGATAGCCAGAATTTAAGAAATCTATCTAATGCTTTCGGTGATCTAAATACAAACTTACAAAAATTTGCTACTGAGTTTCCAAAGTTTCAAGCTTCTTTAGATAAGCAAGCGAGAGCAAAAGCAGAAATAAAAGTTGAATCTAATATGTCATTAAATAATGCAAAGAAAGTATTAGAACAAAAATCAGAAACAGATGCAGAAACTGCTAATTCTTATGGCATCTTTGCATCAATGGATCAAAGAGTAGAAAGAGAATATGCAGTTGTCTTAGCAAAACGAGAAGGGATGGATGCTATTACAAGTTTTCCAGAAGCAGTAGAAGAAATATATCAGAAAAGTTTTACAGATGAAAGTAGAAAAGATGAGACTGGAGCAATCATTCCTCTTAATCCTTCAACACCAGAATTTACAAAAATAGCTAATAATTATTTTGCGACTAAGATTACAAATGCTCAAGCAAGATTAGAATTACAACCTCAAATTCAAGCAGCTATATATTCAGCAAGAAGATCTGTTAGTGCTACACATAAAGAATATAAAGATAATACAGCTGTTAATGGAAATAAAAATGCTATTGGTATTCGGATTCAAGATGGTATTAAAGATGCCAAGAATGGTTTAACAGGAACATATACAAAGTTTAATCAAGAGTCAGGAGTCTCAATGAAGACTTATAATACACGGACTCAACCTGGTCAAATTGTTAGTGATGTTGCAGAACAAGTAATTCTTGTTTCTAACAATGCAGGAGAAGTAAATAGTAATGCAGAGATTGGTTGGGAGTTATTAAAAAACACAAGATTAGGAGCAGGAGAAGGTACTAAATTAATTGATATGGTTGGAGAAAAAAAATTAAGACGTATGTGGAATTTAGCTATTGGTAAACAAAAGAATGAAGCATCAAGAGTATTAGATACAGCAGATATTAAAGGAGCACAAAGCACAGCAGAAGCAGAGTTTGCAGGGATTGATCAGACAGATGCAAACTTAGATACACCAGAGATTGATCCTATTTTAAATGGAAATAGTGAAAGAACTGTAACTGTAGATGGTGTTGATTATTTAATTCCTTCTGGAGCAAATGCAATAAATATCACAGGAACTATTGGTAAAATAAATGAATTACAATTTGGTGCTTATGATAAATTTGCCACTGTTCAAGAGGCACAAGCATATATAAATAGACTTGAACAATTAAAACAAGGATTCTTAAATGGTCGTACTGCTGGACAAAGAGAAGAGAATTATTTATGGCTAGAAAAAATTACAAGTAATAGTCCAGATCAAGCTACTAGAAATAAACAACTGATTAATTATTTTTATAGAACAAAAAGAATAGATAACGATCAATATCAATTATTAATTGGAGATATTAATGACAATTACACCCAAGAAAAAGCAAATTACAACATTCATGTTAGTGGAGACAATGGAGTATTCCAGAGAGCAGATGGCTATATAGAAAGTTATTGGACAGATAAAACTAAGATAAGTACACGAGCATTAGATAGATGGGAAGACGATGATAGAACTGCTTTAGCAAAGGAGAAAGCTGCGTTTAGAACAGAAGTAGGTCGTATATTTAATATGAATATTCCATACGGAGAAAGGATTGATAAGATAGATAAATTACTATCTGATAAGCAAGACGAAATAAAAGACAGAAGAAAAGAATTAAAAGAAAATAGAACAGGAAAAAGTGACAATAATATCCAGGTCGGAACAGATAAGCAAACTAATAACAATCAAACTGATAATAATCAAGGTGATACTCAATCATTTACTTATCAAACTCCAAGGGAATTAATTAACAACTTAGCTGGAGGTTTAAATGGAAGAGGTGATCCTCAACAAAATAGTTCTTTAGTAACAGCAGTTAGAGAAGATACTTTATATTCAACTCCTATACTTGCTCGTCAAATAGATTTAATTGAAGACTATGCAATAGTTTTAGAAAATAAAAATTGGACTGGAAAAAACTTATCTTTCTGGAATTGGGTACCAATAGCTGAAATACCAGTAGCTGAAGGTTTCGGAACTCCACAGGCAAAATCTTTATTACCAAGAGCTTTAAGTTATGGGCAAGAAACAAAAGCTATTCTTGCCAGAATTAATAAAGATATGTCGCCTAAAGAATATTTTATACTTCAAGCAAAACTACATAATATTCCTCTCAGTGCAAAATTCTATGAGCGTTTAGATAGAGTTTTCCCTGACCCACGTAATTCTCAATTTCAATTTCAAGAAGTAAAAAAAAACAATGAAGTAAGCTCTTCAATATCAGACCAAGGAACATTAGTAGCATCAACAGATTTATCAGGAGTATTAAAGAAAAAGCCAACACCACCACCTCGTATAGATCCATCTGAAGATAAAGATTTATATCCAGAAGGTATAGAAGCAGGTAGTTATGTATTACCTAAAGATGTAACTGATGATAAGGAATTTGTATCAGCAGTTGAAAAACTATCTACTGAATTAAAAATACCAGTCAATTACTTATGGGCAGTAATGGGATTTGAAACAGGTGGAACATTTGATCCAGCACAGAAAAATGCAGCAGGTTCAGGTGCTGTTGGATTAATTCAATTTATGCCAGCAACTCTTAAAGAGTGGGGAGTAACAACTGAACAAGCTGCCAAGATGACAAGAGTAGAACAACTTGAATTAGTTGCTAAACATCTGAAGAGATGGACAAGACCAGGAGATGATTTTAGAGATGTCTATATGTCAATCCTTTTCCCAGTAGCAGCAGGAAAACCAAATGATTATGTCCTATTTACTAAGGGAACAAAAGAAAAACCAAACATTAGATACGATCAAAACATTGGCCTAGATAAAAACAAAGATGGAACAATAACTAAAGAAGAAGCAGCTAGTTCAATACTTCAATACTTACCTCCTTTACCAGTAAAAGAAGTGCCTAAGAACAAAGATTCCAGTACCATAGGTGGAAGGTCTAATATTGCGTAGAGCTAATGTCGTTTCAACTTGTTATTGATCCTGAAACTAAGGAAGAAAAGTATGAATGGGTAGATAAAACAGAATCATCTGCTGACCAGCAACGCAGAGAAATAACAGAAGCAAGAGAGAATAGAGAACCTGTTGATTTAAAAGCAGCTGCTATTGGTACAGCTAAAGCTATTCCTCGCATGTTTGTTAATGCAGGAATTAATGCTGTTCAGGAAGGTAGCGACACAATTAGAGATATTGGTGGATACATGGGTATAGGCGAAGGAACTACCTTCGAAGAACCTGATAAGCCAATCCTCGGACTAGGTGACTGGAAGCCAGAACCATTAGAAAGCAGTGGAGTTGTTGAAGATATAGGAACAGGAATACTTCAGTTTGGCCTTGAATGGGTCTTGCTTACTAAGGCTTTACGTCTTGCAAACTTTGGATTAAAAGCAACTCCTTTAGCAAAACCCTTAACAAGATTAGGAACCAAAGCAAAAAAAGTAGAAGCAGGTCTTTTAAAGACTGTCGGTAAATCTCCTATAGCTCCAAGGACTGCTCAAGATATTACAAAGTTTGGAATTAAGACAGCAACAGCAACAAGTCCTAAAGCAGCTTTCATTGATTTTGCTGGCTTCGATCAATACGAAGGTCGTCTTTATGACTTAGCAGCTAATAGCAATACTTGGTTTAACAATGTAAAACATATTCCTCTTGTTAATCAGTTAGCGACAAATCCAGAAGATGAAGGATTAAAAGGTCGTTTTAAAAATGCTTTAGAAGGAGGCTTTATTGATTTAGGAATTGGTGGAGCTATTTCTTCTGCTTCAGCATACAAAGTAATTAATGCAAGAGTGCAACTTGCAGAGCTACAAAAGCTAGTCAAAGGTACGCCTGAATATGCCAGGCAAATGGATAAGGTAATAGCAGCTGGAGCAAAATTAGAAACTGTTCCTGAAATTAAAACTGCGACTGTTGATAATAGAGTAAAAACAAGAAGACAAAAGATAACTCAACCCGTTGATATTGTTAAAGAAAGAAGAGTTAAAGTTGAAGGTGATCTTGATTCAATCAGACAACAAATAGATGAGTTAGGCCCAGAGCCACCAAGACCAGGCAAAGGCCAAACTAGAACTAAAGAAGGGAAATGGACTCCTGCTTTTAAAAGATGGGATAAATGGAATAGAAGGAATAAATCACTACAAACTCGACTAACAGAATTAACAACTCAAGCAGACGAAGCACCTCTTTCTCCTAGTACAAGAGAAATCTCAGACGATTCTCTTAAGACAACAGATACAGGTGAAATGCGTGTCGATGACCAGAACTGGTATGACCAAGAAGGTAGACCCCTTGTTGGTGCAGATGCTTCTAATGCAGAATTATCTAGAAGTGCCTTTATGCAAAGGGCCAAGGATATTGCTGATGGAATTGAGTCAGGTGATCTTCCTTATTTCTATGGCCCAGAAGGAAAAGTAGACGAAGCGATAGCAGCACAAATAATCGAAGGTCGTTCTATTAATGAGATTATTGAAAACTTAAAAAGAAATGTTCCTAAAGCATTTGCTCCTATTGGAGAAGCAAAAGGAGTCAGCCTTTCAGCTTACAGAGGTGCAGAAAAAATAATCAAACGACTTAAAGATCAAGTAGGTAAACAGGGTTTTAGTCGTTCACAAAGCGAAGGCATTGAAGAATTTATAGATACTATTGGTCGTCATTTATTTGATGATGTTGCATTTAGTTTTAATAGTAAAATTGGAGCACCTGGGCAATTTAGTTTTACTAAAAAGCTAGTAGAAATTAGAAGCAAAGTAATACAATCAGGCGATTTTGAAGAAACAATGATCCATGAATTATGGCATAGTTTATCAAGATATTTACCTGAAGCAGATTTAAAAAGATATTTTAAAGAATGGAAAAATCAAAGGGCAAAGTATGAAGCAAGTATGAAGAAGAAGTTTAAATTTTATGATGAAGATGGGACACCTTCGGGCATGAAAAAGATGAAGAAAATGATGAAGGAAGCTCAGACAAAAGCAGATGCAGAATTAAAAGCAACAGGAGAAATTTCAGAAGGAACTATAAAAGAAATAGAAGATATAGCCAATCACTCTCTTGCTTATACAGAGTTCACACAGTTCTTATCTGGCACAGGATACACAAAACAAAACTATAGATTTAAAGAAGTAGATGAATATTTTGCAGAGATGCTAACAGATCATTTCATGCTTAATTATACACCAGTTGATTTTGCACCAAAAGGAACATTTAGAAGACTTATTCAAGAAATAGGAATCTTCTTTAAAGAATTATGGATTGAAATTCAAGCAAGAATAGGCCCACATAATACTGAAAAAATATTCAATGATTATCTGAAAGGAAGAAACAATAAAAAGCTTAGGAAATATTCATTGGAAACATATTTTGAACCAGAAATAATTGAAAGAATAAAAAATCAATATTTAGAAAAAGGAATCGAAATCAATGAAGCAGCACAAGAATTTAATGTGATTTCTGGTTCAGCTTTCGATGATGGCTTTACAAAACAAAGAGTTAATTTTGAGCCTGATGAATTAGCAGATCTTTCTGATTTTATTAGTAGCTTTGAAGATCCAAGTTATGACAAACTTCTTAGAAAAATAGAAGCTTATATCTATCCAGAGAAAGGTGCAAAGAAAGCTCCTTATCCTATTAATGAAAAAGATGGAGAAAGGATAGATGACCTTCTAGATATTCTTGAAGAAGAAAGTCCTAAGACATATAGAGAATGGGAATGGATGCGTAATGAGCCTGTTGAGACTTCAGCTGAACGAAAGATAAGAACAGATGCAGAAGATCAAGCTCGCTTTGAAGAAGAGTCAAGACTGTATGAAGAGGATCAATCTCGTTTAGATGAGGATCAAACTGTCTTAGATCAAGACCAAGCTAGGCAAGAAGCAGGTGATGATCCCCGTGGCTTCTACGAACAAGAAGCAAAAGTTTATGACGAAGAACAAGCTAGACGAGGACAAGAACCTGCTGGTGGAAAGAGAACAGAAGAAGAAGTAGAAGGTTTAAGTGAAGATGTTATAGAAGCATTTGAAAAAATTAATTCTGGAGAAGCAGATCTATTAGATACTCCAGCTGCATGGCAAGACGTAACTACTCTTAGATCTCCAAAAGGAAGAGAATACTATCCAGGCTCTAGTGCTGAAGGAGGAGACTTTGAAGTAATCCTTGATGCTCTGACTCATCGCTTCGACAAAATAATGGAAACAGGAATGTGGTCTGTAAGTCCACAAAGAATTGCAAAAGAATTAGGAGCAGTATTTAAAGAACAAGGTATTAATTTAGATGCCATTTTGTATGACAAAGGGCTTATAGATGCAACAGAAGTCTTTGCTAATAACGTAGAAAATATTACTAACTTATTAAAGATAAGATTTGGATTGAATTTTGCAGGTGAACAATCAGCAAAATGGGCACGTTTAGTTTATCAATCAGCAGAGAATCCTTCTATTAATAAAGCAGATGCAATAGCAGAAATGATGCGGCATCTAGAAACAACTCTACAATTTTCTAGGGTTTATCAAACTTGGACTAGAAGTGCAGGTCAGTTATTAAATAGTGCTCAGGCAGAAATAATTGCAGATGGATTAACAGAATCGACTAAAAGAACAAAATTAAACTTCGATAAAATAGAAGCTTTAAGTGTAGCGGCAGAAGTACCAGCTCAAACTATCGTTTCTAATCTTCCAGATGAAATTTTAACAGCAATGAAAACAGGAGAGTGGACTCCTGAAGCAGAAGGATTTTTCGATCAATTAGTTATGTATGCGATGAATACAAATTCACAAGCAGGAATTAAAACTCTTCAAGATTACATAGGTGCAAGCACTAAAGCACAAGGAATGAGAAGGAAACCAACTATACCTAACTACGAAAGAATAGGTAAAGGACTTGCTAATTATTGGGTTAATAATCTTCTTTCTGCTGCTGGAACATGGGCTGTTCAATTCTCAGGTCTTGGTAGAGCAGGAATAGAACCTTTATCAATGTCTCTAACTGCATTAGGCAGTAGAGATTTAAAACACGCAAGATTGGCACTAATGCAATATGACTATTTAAGAAGATCATTTTATGGTGCTCTTAAATTAGGAGCAAAAGCATTTGAGATAGGACAATCTTTATACGACCCTAAAGTTCGTACAGCAGCTTTTGCTTCAGATTTAGCTGATGACGTTAATATCAATGCTACTTATGCAAAAGATCGTGCTTATCAATTAGATGATCCTCATCCTTCTTTCGATCTAAATACCAGTCCATTTACAAAAGAAGGAAAAGGAAACCCTGGTTTAAATGTTGCAAATGTTTTATGGAGATTAGGTACTTGGAATATTAGAGGACAATTAGCATTAGATACTTTTACAAAAGCTATTTCTGGTAATGCTCTTTCTTATGTAACTGGAGTAGAACAAGGGTTAAATAAAGGAAAAAGTTTAGGTCTAAAAGGAATTGAATTACAAAACTATGCAAGAAAATATGCTGAAGGAAGAATTGATTTTTATACTTTTGATGCTGTTGTGAATGGAGAAACGATTGCAGATGCTTTGATGAAAGATGAAGCAGCAATACAAATGGGAAGAATACTTACTTTTACTAATGAAACTAGAGCAAGGATGCCAGCTCGAAACTATCAATATGGAGAAGAATTAGCAAAGGCAAGAGGTATAACTGATGAAAAAGAAATAGCTGAATTTGCCGAGTTATACCAACAAGGAGGACATTTAGAAGGACTTGAAAAAAGGTATAACAATTTTACTCAAGGTAATGTTTTAAATGAAGCAAAGAATAATCAAAGTCTTCCAGATTCAGGTGAAGTAACACCTGTAGTAACTTCTCTTTGGTCGCAAATACCAATGAGATGGGGGAAACTCCAGGCTAGTAGTTATGGATTTGTTTTCAGTTTTATACAACCTTTCAACAGATCACCAGGAGATATAACAAAACAATGGGTTAGACAAATCCCTGGTGCAGCAATGACAGTTGATAGTTTCTATGCAGATCTATTTAATGAAAACTATTTCCTTCGTAACAGATGGAAAGCAGAACAAGCAACAGGTTTAGCAGCTTCAGCTGTATTTGCAACGGCTGTATTAAATGATGAAGAGTTTCCTATTGAGTTCACAGGCTTTGGGCCAAATGATCCAGGTCTAAGAAAATCATGGACAGATAATGAAAGACCTCCTCTATCTTGGAGATGGAGAGGAAGAGATAAAGATGGTAATCCTAGTTATGGTAAATGGCGTTCTTATAGAGGATTTGAACCTGCTGCAACATTTATAGGTGGATTAGCAGATTACAAAATGCTATATGCAGATATGTCGGAAGAGCAAAGAGATAGTTTGATTGAAAATTTCAATATGTCAATAACAGCTCAAGTTGTAATGGGTAGATTTAATGCTACTTATTACAAAGGTATTACTGAATTTCTTGATGCACTTGGATTAATGCGTAATGTTCTTCCAGGTAGAAGAGAAATAGAATCTTCTGAAAGAACAAAATTAGATAGATATGTTCAAAGATTATTAATTAATTTCATACCAGAAGCAAGTCGATTAAGAGAAGTAAGTAGAGCAATAGATCCATATAAGAGAGAAATAGATTCAGGAGTTAATCCGAAAGAAGCTTTTGAAGAAGTAGACAAAGGACTTGTTCAAATAGAAGATAATCAAGGTCGTATCATTTATTTAGAAAAGAAAGATGTAGAAGGAATGAGTGGTACAGATGAAATAATGAACTTTGTTGCTAGTCGTTTTAGACAAACATTAGATGAAATGAAAAATAATCTTCCAGGTTTTTCTAAGAGATTACCTCCAAGAATTAATTGGATAACAGGATTACCAATAAGAAATAAAGGTTTCTTAGGTAGTAATCAATTACCTATGGATGATGCTCCTTGGTTATCACAATTAACAGCTGCTTATTTCGGAACAATAAAAGGAGCTGTCAGTAACTTTGGAATAGGAGCAACAGGTCAAGAGTTTGATCCAAGATTAGAAATTCAGAAAAAGAAAGGAACAGAAACTTATGAATATAAAGCAGCTATTGTTAATGATGAATTGATTAAATTAAATAGAGCTGGAGATGTTTTTGAACCACCAAGACCTACAGACTTTAATATTAAAGGAGTAAGGTTAAGTCCTCCTGCTTTTAGACAATACAAGAAATATATTTATAGTCTTCCACATCCTAAATATGGTGGATTGACTTTAACTGAAGCGTTATACCAAAGAATTTCATCTAAAGATTATCAAGCTCAAGACTATAAAGTTCATCCAATTGATGGTACAGATCCATTAGAAGGTTTTGATAGATCAGATGAAATACAAGAAATCATCAATGATTACAAGACTCAAGCCAAACAGGTATTTAAAACAGATGGACAAAATCCATATAGAATGGAGATTCAGATCCCAGAAGCTCGCTTAGATGCAGCCAATCAAGAGAAAGAACAACTAAGAAGAAGTGGGCCGCTATACAATCAAAGCGATAGTATGGGAACAAGTACCCAAGAATTTACTGCTCAACTCAATCAGTAGCTAAACCATGCCTTACGCTTTTGATACTTATTCAGGGAACGGTTCGTTAACTGATTTCAACATCTCCTTCCCTTACATTAACGAAGACCATGTAAAAGTTTACGTTAATTACACTCAAGTCTCTTTTACCTTTGAACCAAATAAATCTACTGCTCGTTTAGCGAGTACTCCTCCTAATGGAGCTGTTGTAGAAGTTAGAAGAATTACACCTCTTGCTAATGTTCTTGTCGATTATGCAGATGGATCAACTCTTACAGCTGGAGACTTAGATACTAATAACCTTCAACACTTATATATAGAACAGGAATTAGATGATATTCAAAACAAAGCTATAGCTCTATCTCCTACTACTGGTCTTGCTACAGCTAATAGCAGAAGAGTAACAGAAGTAGCAGATCCAACAGCAGCACAGGATGCAGCGACAAAGAACTATGTAGATACAACAAGGCAACCAGTAGATGCTGAACTAACAGAACTCGCAACAATGAGTTCAGGTACAGCTTCTTCTCTAGCTGATCTGACTAATACAGAAGTCCAGATCTTAGATGGAGCAACAGTTACTACTGCTGAAGTAAATCTCCTTGATGGTGTAACTGCTACGACAGCAGAGATTAACTATGTCGATGGTGTTACTTCTAATGTCCAGACTCAACTCAATGCAAAGCAGCCACTAGATGCAGAGCTAACTGAGCTTGCAACAATGGCAAGTGATACAGCTAGTTCTTTAGCAGACTTAACAGCAGCAGAAGTTCAAGCTTTAGATGGTGTTACTGCTAGTACTGCTGAGTTAAATATTCTTGATGGTGTTACTGCTACGGCTGCTGAATTAAATACATTAGATGGAGTTGCATCAACTCTTACTGCTGCTGAACTGAACTTTGTTGATGGAGTTACTTCTGCATTACAAACACAATTAGATGGAAAGCAAGCATCAGATTCAGACTTAACTGCTCTTTCCAGTTGTCAAACAGGAGCAGCTACAAACATTGCATTACTTACATCAGGTGAGGTTGCAATCTTAGACGGAGCAACTCTTTCTACTGCTGAACTAAATACCTTATCTGGACTCACTTCATCAACAGGAGAACTAAATAAATTAGATGGTGTTACTTCTACTGCTACAAACTTAAATGTAGTAAGTGGCATGACTAAAGCCACATCTCTTACAAGTAATAGCGATACAGAATTTCCAACTTCTAAAGCAGTAAATGATCGAATCTTAACTGTAACTAATGCCTTGGGAGGATTCGTTGCAATTTCAAATGAGACCTCTTTCCCTACTGCTAACCCAGATCCAAGTAACGGAGCTGGAACAGTTGTCTCTGTATCAGATGCAGGAGGTGTAGTTGTTAATGGGAGTGGAGTTGCAACTATTGCTAATGGAGCTGGGACTGGTAATACCGTAACAATTAATGGATTTCCTTCTGCTCTACAAAGCAAGACAATTGCAGCAGGTATAGGACTTCAAGTTCAGACAACAACAACTCTTCATACATATACGTATCACAAGGCTTTAGCAAAAGAAGCAGATGTAGAACAATTGTCAGATGACATTAATGATTTCAATAGTAGATATAGAACAGCAACAGGTAGTAATCCATCATCAAATAATGACGCTGGAGATTTATTCTTTAGTCAAGATACTGACAAGATGTATGTCAGGAACGCAGCCAATAATGCTTGGGATGAAGTCGTATCTGTTGGTGAGTTCTTTATAAATACACTATCAAGTTTAGGTAGTGGAAGTGATAATCCTCCTGGTGGTAGTGCAACATTTAATGGACAAGCAAGAAAGTTTACATTAAGTAATGCTCCTTCTGTAGCACAACAATTAATTGTAAGTATTAATGGCGTTATTCAAAAGCCAAATTCAGGAACAAGTTTTCCATCAGAAGGCTTTAGTATCAATGGATCTGCTCTTCAATTAGCTGCTGCTCCAGCTACAAATGCTCCATTCTTTATTATTACAATTGGATCAACAGTTAATATTGGGACACCATCAGCACAGACAGTTGATTTAGCTAAGTTAGATACAAGTAACACAGGAAGTACAGGCCAGTTCTTAAAGAAAGATGGATCGACTGAAGGTATTGGTTGGGCAGATGTAGCTACAGCAATAACTTGGACATTAGGTATAAATGGTGCGGCAAATGCTTATACCTTTACTGGAGATGGTTTTGCTAGTGCTACTGATGATCCAGATTTATGGTTATCGAGAGGTGAGACTTATAAGTTTGTTAACGGTAACTCATCTGGTACTCACGCTTTCAATATAGAAAAATCTGATCACGATGGAACTTGGTCTGCTTATACAACAGGCATGACAGGTGCTGGTGCTACAGGTGGTAATACTATGACTTGGACGGTGCCAATGGATGCACCTTCATTACTTAAGTATGTAAGCGGTACTACTGCTGGTATGACTGGTTTTATTTATATAGCAGATGGTAACAATTCTAACGAAGGTTTTGAATGTTGGACTGGATCAAGAGTTTCTGGATTACAAATTGACAATGGCCCAAATGGAAGTCACATGGCTTTCTTTGGTACTCATCCAACAGGTTATCAACCAACTATTATAGGATCATCAGGTACAACAACTACATTCCAATCAGCTGCAGGTTATGACTTTGATAAGGGTAATATCAATCTACAAAGTTATGGTACAAATACCACTACACCAGCCACTATAAAGTTTGAAGGTGGTGGTTCTGATAACACCTATGGTCCAACAATTTCAGGGCCAGCTACAGCACAAGCAACAAGTAACTATACAATTACATTACCCGGGGTGGTACCTACAGCTAATGGTCAAGTTTTATCAGCAACTACTGCTGGTGTCTGTTCTTGGACTACTCCTTCTGCTGGGCCTTCATTAGCAAATGATGCTAACAATAGAGTTATTACTGGTACAGGATCTGGTCTAAACGGTGAGGCAAATCTTACCTTTGATGGAAGTCAACTAGGTGTCGGTTCTTCTGCTAACTACGGAACAATAGGAACAGCAGCAGCTTTTCAAGTTCAAGGAACTAATACTGGTAGCAACACAAGTATCAATATAGTTAATGCTGCAACTTCTAACGCAAGTTCTACATGTGATGTAAACGCTTGGCAAGATTATAGATTATCAACAAGAATTATATCTGGAAGAGAAAATGCAAGTAACTGGACATCAAGTTCCTCTGCTGCTGCAAGTTATTTAGCATTTTATACAAATAGTGCTGGAACAGTTGCAGAAAGAATGCGTGTCAAATCAGATGGAAACGTAGAAATAACTGACGGTAATTTAGTTGTTGCAAGCGGTCACGGTATTTCTTTTGCTGCAACTGCTGACTCTGCTGCTACGGGTGCTACAGATACTTCAGAGCTTTTTTCAGATTATGAAGAAGGCACTTGGACTCCAGTTCTTAGCTCTGGAACTTGTACTCCAGCTATGGCTTATTATGTTAGATGTGGAAATATGGTTTGGATTACTTGCTCTATTGGTAATATTTCTGAAAGAAGTAGTGATACAGAAGTCAGAATTACAACAGCTTCTTTACCCTTCAATACCAATATTAGTTATAACAATATCGGCCCTTGTAGACATAGATATACAAGCCATGCAGGTGGTTATTCATTAACTGGCATCATAGATGGTAATGGTATTTACTTTGGTTCAAACAACGATGCGTTTGGAGACAAAGCATATTCACAATTACACTATGATGAGATTGACGCTACCTATTCAGAGATTGCTATTGCTGGTTGGTACCGTACAGGAGCTTAATTATTAGACCGTTAGCAAGTCTTTAAACTAAGCCCATTAAACCTGTTTCGTTCGGAGAACGTCCCTAAATGGCATTAACAAAAACAACTGAGAATGACAAAATAGAAGTCATTGGAAGATGGAACATAGGAGTAAGATGTGCAACCGTTATTAAAGAAGATGGTGTAGAGCTTAACCGTTCCTTTCATCGCAAAACATTAAACCCAGGAACACTTGATGCAAGTGATAACTTAGTACCTGCTGATATATCTAAAGAGGACAGTGATGTTCAGGCTATATGTAACGTAGCTTGGACGGATCAAGTAAAGACTGACTACACTGCCTTCTTGGTAGCCAACAAATCACCCGTTTAATTACCAATGGCATTAACACAAATCAACTCAGAAGGTATCAAAGACGGTGAGATTAAAAATGCTGACTTAGATAGTTCGGCTGCAATAGCAGGTAGCAAATTAGCAGCGGCTACTACTAGTGCGGCTGGCTCAATGTCAGCAGCAGATAAGACAAAGTTAGATGGAGTAGCTACAAGTGCTACCGCTAACCCTTCAGCTCCAGCTTTAACAGGCTCAACCAATAACACCATTACTACAGTTACAGGTGCAAACGCTATTCAAGGTGAGGCAAATCTTACTTTTGATGGAAATAATTTAGAACTAGGCCCAGCAGGTGATGCTCGTTTAATACTACATTCGGATACCGATACTAATTCTTCTGCTGGGATTGTATTAATGCGTGGTGCGAATGATACCTATGGTGCGGATGGATATACGGATTACACAATTCTAAGTGAAGGTGGTCATCTTATTTTCACTAGTAAGGTTAGTGGAAATAGTGATGAAGAAAGACTCCGCATAGATTCGAATGGAAAATTACTTCTAGGAACGACTACTGAAGGTCATGCAGACGCAGATGATTTTACTATTGCAAGCAGTGGGCATACAGGATTATCAATTAGGAGTGGGACAAGTAATAATGGAAACATTTTCTTCTCTGACGGAACTTCTGGGAATGCTGAAATAAGAGGATATATCCAATATGACCATACTAACAATAGAATGTATTTTGGTGCTAATGCAACACATGAGGTTAGCATCTTAAATGGTGGAGGTATATCCTTTAACGGCGATACAGCAGCGGCGAATGCTCTTGACGACTATGAAGAAGGCACTTGGACTCCAGACTTCTATTACCATTCAAGCGTTGCTAACGTAGCAGGACATTATACAAAAATAGGTCGTATGGTTTATGCCTATTTTACTGGTAATTATTATTCTACTGCAAGTGATGGTCAATATATAAGTAACTTACCTTTTGTTTCAAGTAATGATTCAGGTGGAAATGGTGGTGTTGCAAGAGGTTATCAGAATTATGATATTGTAAATGGCCCAATTTATTTCATTGAAAATAATACTACAAGGATATGGTTTTATAAAGACAATGGAGTAGCAATGCCAGCATCTGACGGCAATGGTATGTCCTTTAGAGGCGTAGCTATTTATCACACATCACAATAGACCTATGAGAAAATTAATTGATGGCATTGCTATTGCATCAGGCGTTAGTGTCATAGCAATACTTGGTGGCGGGGTTTATGGTTACTTCTGGTTCCAAGGAAACAAGGATGCCTTAATGGATAAGGCAATCCAACAAGTAACTAAATCAATAAAGCTACCAAGTCTTTCTAGTCCAGCACTACCAACTCAATCACCTAAAGGTCTTCAACTTCCTAAGTTCTAATGAAACTTGAAATGGGCAAAGAATGGGCTGAAGAACAACATCAGCGCATGTTAAGGATGCAACGTCTTTATGTTCTTGATGGTCGTCATCTTAATGACCACGAATTTCATGGACTCTATACTGGATTAGCTGCTAAAGCAGAAGAACTTGAAGCTGAACTCAACGAAAGCAGCATTTGCGACATTTAATTGTCAATGTTCTCACTGTAAAGAGATAAGGGAGCAACAGCTTAGACATGGACAATGGCTCAAAGATACCCAAGATAGGAATACAGCCAGTAGCTCATCCTGTTATTCGAGTGTGGCAAATACAACCACCTCAGTCTTTAAATATTCCAGCTCCAGTCACAGTTAACTTAGGTTTCCCTGTAATTGATATGCCTGGGTGTGTTGAAGCAAGGAGAAATTCAAGCGAGAATAGTGCATTACTTTCTAACGATCCAAAAGGAAATGTTGTCTTATGCCAAGCGGAGTATCCAAGCTACAACGCAATGGATTACACACCAGAGGAACTTATATATCCACCAAAGGGAGATGAACAAAGATATCCGCAACCAGAAATCCCAGCAGCAGACCCACCTCCCGCCTCAAAGATCGAGGATTGCCCGCCACCTGGCGCAGCGGAAATTGGAACTAAGATTGAAGATGGACGGAAAGAAATAATTGCGTATCAATTGATTGGCAATCGTTGTGTTACGCAGTACAAGAAGTTAACAACGACACAACAAATTGTTAATGCTATACCAACTGCCCCTCAAGTTGTCTCTACTACTGGGATTACTCTTATTGCTACAAGTGCGGCTCTTGCTACTCCTTTGCTTTTAAAAGTAGTAAAACCAATCGTTAAACAGATTATTAATCGAGTAAAAAAAGCTTTAGGTAAACCAGTTCGACCCTTAACACAATCAGAAAAAAGAACTAATTCTTATCGGGAGAAGAGGGGCTTACCACCTTTAAAGGTGTAAGTGTATGTCTATGCGGTAAGACTTGTCCCATCTTGGGTTTCACAACTATATCCTTACAAATCTTGTGATAAGGAGAATCAGGAGTAAATTCTATACCTGCTAACTTTAATTCTCCACAGTTCTTTAGTCTTGTAATTTCAAAATCTAATCGCTTAAAGTTAACTAATTCCTGTTGTAAAGCTAACTGTTTATCTACAGCAGACTTACATCTTTTTTGCAATGAATTGTCTAAAGGAATAGAGAAGTTTGCAGATATACCAAGGTTTAAAGCGAAGTTATCTTTCTGTCCAGTTCTAGTAGCTACATGATGACTAAGTGATCCATCATCATTGTATGAAGGAGCGTCATACCAATACTCTCTAGGAGTACTATATGTATGTGAATCAGTAGCAAATGGAGAGATAGTTAACATTGGGCCTTGGCATATTATGTTTCCTCCGTAATGATTAGTAACACTATTTCCAGGTAGATTTTGGATTCCCATATTGGTCACACTGCCACTACTATTAGCAACGGGAGCTGCCGTGGAACTTGTCTGCGCTGCGGCACTCCCTCCATATAAGAGAGCTACTGCGAAAAGACCGAGGTAGTTTCTGTGACGGATTCTATATTTGTTGTTCTCTGAATGTTTGTCACGTTTTGGAGCGAAGGCCCACGATAAGTTTCTACGAATTGAAAAGGTTGACCTTGATTCGTAATTGTGACGTTTCCTCTGGAATTGATGTCTAATCCAGTCCATGTGTGTGATTGTCCTTCAACGGTGGTGGATACATTTGTAGGGTCAGGTGCAATAGAGTTTCCATCAACAGAAATATTTGAACCATTCAAGGAATATTGATAGCCAGAATAATCGTGAGAAACAATATTTTCTGTTACTACGCTAGTCGTTCTCGTAGTGGATTGCATAGTGCCGCTAGTGAAATTTGGCACAACGGGTACACAATAAGCAGGAGAATGTATAAGTAATAACAGTGGCAGAAGCCGCTTCATCACTTAATAGTTAAAGCACTCTCAACACTTCCAATTGCAGAAGTTCCAGCTCCACCTGCGGTTATTGTTACTACACCTTGGCTTGTAATCGTACCCGCTAAACTACCTGCAACTCCTGCACCTGTAGAAGTTACATTAGAGAAATTCCCTACAGCTCCTACCGCTGGAGCTGAAGTAGGGACTGCATCCGCTTGAGTATAACTTTGGGAATACGAGAAGGCGGCTCCTGGGTTATCTTGCGTTGCAGCAATCGTTCCAGGCGAATAAACGCCACTCGTAATTGTCCCAACCGAGACGGTTCCTGCAGTTGTGCCATCAGTTGTGTCTATGTTACTTCCAGCAGCCGAGAAGCTTGAGCCAATTCTTTGTGCTTGTGTAGCAGCGGCATTGACTGAAAGCTGAGTGCTGGTGGTTATTGCATGAGTTATATCAGCCCTAGCAGGAGCTGCAAGAAATAATAGGAATATTAATAGTTTCATGTAAGCCTTCCAGTAACAGGATCTATATCCTTACCAGTAATGGGATCAGTCTTAACAACTTCAGCTCCATTAATAGTTAAAGGAGTTTGTACTCTAATGATTTGTTCAGTCTGTGCTGTATTGCTTTTAGCAATCATTGCTTCCATATCTTCTTTGCTTACACCGTTTCCATTCTTTTTGTCTTTAGCTGTAGCAGCTAAACCAAAAGTCGAAAGGGCTCCTGTGAAGACACTGGCGATAAAGGTCGGATCGAAGTTTTGTTTCTGGAATCCAGGGAGATCTACATAAGCGAGAGTCAAGATAAAGCCTGACCAAACAACGATTCCAAGTCTTACTGCAACTCCAATAAGAGCTACCTGTTCATCTTTGTCTGGAGTAATTTCTTGAAGCTTTCCAAGAACGCCTTTCTTCTTTTCTTCCTTTATTTCAGAAGGAGGTGGGGTTTGGTTGTCTGCCATAAATAAATATAATGCAACTTAACATTAGCGTTAAATCAACCAAAATACATGAACGAGATCTGGGCAGCACTCGTTGGAGTAGCAGCAACGACAGTCGTAGTAGCTGTTAGCAATAACAGTTCAAGGAAAGAGCGTGACATTCGTGAGCTTTTTCACCGAGTAGTCTCACTTGAGAAACAAGTAGCAGCTTTAAAACCTAGAACTTGGAGAAGTTAGCGAGGATTCTTAGGAAAGATATGAAGATCTTCCACTTCAAAGTCTAAGATCTCCCAAGTATCAACATCAGCAGCAACATCCCAAGCATTATCAGCATCTTTTGCTACGACAACGGTTTGAAAACCACCAACATGGTTACTCATACCGACAAAAGCAGAAGGTATTCGTATTACAAAAGCTCTAGGCTTAATGACCTGGGATTCGCATCCAGGTTTCTTCTCCTCTTCCTTTCGACAAAGATGCAAGAGGTATTCCAAGTACCTTTGCATCGATAGCCCCCTCGATTTCGCCCTTGTACGCAGCCAATTCAAGATCCCAGAGTTCTGATTCACGTTCTTTAATGGCTCTGTTTTCATCTATAGCAAGAGATTCATTCCAATACTGTATTGCACCAGCTAATGCGTCTAATCTGTCGTCATGTTGTAAGCAATTTTTATCGACTGTTAAATGTGTAAGTTGATGGAATAATTGATAACTAAGAGCAGCTTCTACAGGATCATCTTCTCTACCTTTTGAATCATTTTCTACAACAGAGCGATTAATAATTAACCGATGTTGGTTTAATACAGGTTCAAGTGCATTAATAATTCTTCTTTCTTTCTGCATATTGCTTCTAACAGCTTCGACAGTACAGGGATAAACATTTCTTAGATAAGGCTGAAGCAAACTTTCAAGCATCCCTTGTCCAAATTGATCTTCAAGAAGAATCAGTTTTACTTTTTGTCTTTTAGCTGCTTGAGCTAAACCTTCTAAGACTGGTTGTGTATAACCTTCTCTAAATGCACCGACTTCTAATACAAATAAATTTCCATTTAGGTGAGCGACTATTGCATAAGCAGTTTCATCAAGGCCTCTTCCTGATGGGTCAATAAACATGACGCATCCTTGGAACTCAATCCAATCTCCATGTATGAAAGCTGGTCGATGAAAGTAATCACCACTAAATCCAACGCTAGGTAGGTCATTTATTCTGTATTCAGCTCCAGAAGACCATACAAGCTTCTCTGGTGCGTTCTGATTAACCTCCATAACAATTAGGTCAGCCAACTTCAGAGGGAACCTCTGCATGTCAGAGAGCGTTGTATCGAGCTGGAACTGCAATGTGAACTGTGATCGTCCATAACTTGCTTCTCTTTCGACCAGATCAAGTTCAGAAAAGCGATCTGGATCAGTTGGTCTTCCTTTTCTTTCAATACATCTATCTAATATCACTGGAGCTAGGGCATCTCCGTACTTTTCTGGCTTCTCTGGATACCTAGAAGGCCAAATACGACACTCATATCCTCTACTTCTTAGCTTGTTATAGATACTTTCTTCAGTCTGAGGCGTACCGAGGAACATAATTTCCCCACCTGGCTTCAATATCGCATTAAATTCTCCGACTGAGTGTAATAATTTCTCTCTCATCCCTACTGTCCATGCAGTATTTGGTACTTCTACGTCATCAGCAAGTATCAAATCTGCTCTAGACCCCGTTAATTGTCCAAAAATACCAACAGATTTAACGCTAGGACTCTGATCTGGGATCGCTGGTCTTACATCAAACCTATTACTTGCACTTCTTTGCTCATCTCGATCTGGATCTAAACATTGTAGTAACGACATCTCCCTTATTAATCTCAAACAAAACTGGGCAAAGTCATCTGCTCTTGTCTTACTAGCAGATACAACCATAATTTTCTTCTGTGGATCATTCCTCAACAACCACAACACATAAGCTGCTGCCATCCAACTCTTTCCTACTCCTCTAAACGCCTCAATAATTCTTCTCTTCGGCCCTTCCTGCATATATTCTCCTATATCTAACTGCACTGGTGTCGGATCTGGTAATTGCAAATGCCTCCATACCAATACCAAGAAATACCTAAAGTCCTCGCTATACGCTTCAGGTAATTTCTTCCATTGCTTCTTCATCTACTTCTTCGTCCCTTTCTTCGGTGGCCTTCCCTTCTTACTTCCATAAGTCCCTTTCCCTTGCGGTGACATAATTAAGCCCTCTTTTTCTGAAAAGCTACTACATTCTCTATCTCTGGCAATGCCTTAGCCAACTCTCCAAACTCTGTATCCTCTACAGGTTGAGCATTAATCTGATTATCTTTTAAAAATTGCCTTATTACATTCAAATCTGCTGTACTTACATCCCCTTCCCTTAACTTATCCAAGCACCAATGACTCAACATGTCATGCACATCAGCTAATACATCCTGTTTCTTCATACCTTTCCTTTAAAACTTCTCTTATCTTATACACAAATGCGTCGGGAGTCTCACCCACCACAGGAAGACTCCCTTCTCTGACACTCTAGTGGGTGATGGGGGAACATTCCAGAGTATCTCCCGCAACATAACAGTCCCTCACTAACTGTCCATATATGAAGAACATATAATCCACCCTATCTAAGATCGATCTTGCTTTTTTGGTAGAAAAATCTGAGCGGCTTTACGCTTATTGGGAACTTCGAGCTACCCCCCTTCGGCCTTTCCTTATTTATCTGAGGGGGGGAGGGGGCCAGCTGGGGCGATCTTTGAATTTTGGGGGCGTCCCTGGACAATCTTTTTTTACTGTCTGGGGCTGGTCTTTGACACTTTCTTTTTAGCCGCACATTGCTAAAAGAATCTTTTTAGAGTATCATGGAATTATCGGGGGATTATTCTCCGATATGCACCTTCGACAATTTAATTATGTCTACTCGTTCA
>VTLG01000773.1_pt1 | contig 32557 bp, 28 predicted proteins | sample 4694571 | NCBI WGS metagenome assembly VTLG01 (sample SAMN12604809, study PRJNA352737) | marine metagenome | biome: ENVO:00000447; feature: ENVO:00000209|ENVO:00000569|ENVO:01000036; material: ENVO:00002151; isolation source: viral sequences binned using virsorter ...
ACTAGATGACTTTGAATCTGAGTTAAATACTAAAACTCCAGAGTCTAGATTGCAAATAAAGAATTGGGTAACAGCTGCAGTATATCCAGCTATTGATTTTGATAAAGGTGGGTTTTTATGGTGTAATGGAACTATAGTACATTATGATTCATTTTTAAATGGACTTGTTAAAAATCATCAGGCTGCTCAAAAAACAGGAGAAGAGTATTCTTGGAGTCTTGCAACTCATAAAGCAATACAAGATGACGGAACTCCATTATGGCCATCACGTTGGCCTTTAAAGAAAATTGAAGAAAGAAAGCAGTTTTATATAGATTCAGGTACTCCCTCTAAGTTTTATCAGGAATATATGAATCAAGCTAAATCTCCTGAAGATGAAATATTTAATGAAAATGATATAACTAAAGGGTTTTATTCTGGAAATCTAAAATTTAATGAAGAAGCAAATTCATGGTATATAAAATTTGAAGATGGGAGTATGGAGTATGTTAATATCTACATGGGGGTTGACCCTGCTTCAACGCTTGGCGTTAGGAACGATTATAGTGTTATTATGGTTATTGGTGTTACTGCAGAATACGATTATTACGTTATTGAATATTGGAGAAAGCGAGTATTACCAATGGAGTGTGCCGACCAGATATTTAAAGTTGCAGAACGATATAGACCAATTAAAAGAATAAATATTGAAACAATATCATATCAAGAGATGTTAAGAGATTATGTTCAAAAAAGAAGTAAAAAAGAAGGAAAGTTTCTTCCTGGTATAGAAATGGGAATTAAAGGTTATGGGCAGCAAAAAAAGAAAGATAGACTTTTTGAAGGACTCCAACCTATGTTTAAAGCAGGTGCAGTACATTTAAAAAAAGATATGCATGAGTTTATAGGTGAACTATTAGATTTTCCTAAAGGTTCTCATGATGATACTATTGATGCTTTCTGGTTATCAACACAATATGCAAAAGGAAATAAGAAGGCTGGAAAGATTAAAAAAGTTAAAAAAGGCGATGATTGGGAAAAACCAAAAAAACGTTATAATTGGATGACAGGTTCACGTATTTGATTTTATAATAAATTATTACTATATTACACACTATGATAGAAGCGGATAAAAAGGCAACATATACAAAAGAATTATGGGATAGATGGCATGATGCTCGTAAAGAGTGGGAAGACCATGCACGAGAAGATATTGATTTTTACTTAGGTAATCATTTTAGTGAAAGTGAATCTGATGAACTTGAATCCAGAAATCAATCAAGTCTTCCGCTTGATAGGCTATATTCTGCGATTGAACAGTTTAAAGCAATAATAACATCAAAGCCTCCAAAATTCTCAGCGGTTCCAAGAGAAGATTCAGATAGTGATTTAGCTAATGTTTGGAAAACTATACTTGAATATATATGGAATATATCTGACGGTAATGAAATATTTAAACAAACTATACATGATTATGCTGTTACTGGTCTTGGCTATTTTTATGCATATGTAGATAGAGAGGCTGATTATGGAAGAGGAGAGGTTAAATTTACATATGTTGACCCATTTAGAGTTGTAGTTGACCCTAATGCTAGAAGTAAATATTTTGATGATGCATCTGGAATGATGCTTTCAACTATTTTTACAAAGTTTCAATTATTAGATTTATATCCTCAATTAGGAGAAGTTAATGAAGAAAATGGTAAAATGCTTATTGATGAAGTTGAAAGTTATTACGAAGATGATACTTTCCCATCTCCAAAAAATAAAAGAACAACTGGTTCATTTACTCCTGATTATATCAAAGATAAAGATACAGGCGAAGGTTCAGAAAGATATCAGTTAATTGAACATTTTTCAAAAACAAAGGTTCCATATTATAGAATAATGGATATGCAATCAGGACAAGAGAGAATACTTGATGCTTCTAATATGGAAATGTTTATATCTGATAATAAAATGCAAGAAGCTGTTGAGCAAGGGCTTATTGATATTGTTGAAGTTTTACAAACAAGAATTAAATTGACATGTACTTTAGGGCAAATAGTATTATATGAGCATATTTTAAATACAGATAAATATCCCATAGTACCTGTTCCAAACATATGGACAAATACTCCATATCCAATGAGTGATGTTAGAAAGAATAAAGATTTTCAAAGATTTTTAAATAAAACAATGTCATTAATTACTTCACATGCGCAAGCATCATCTGGATTAAAATTATTAATACCACAAGGAAGTGTTGATGATATAGAAGAATTAGAAAGAGATTGGGCAAATCCTAACGCAACAATAGAATATGACCCTTCTTTTGGAGAACCTCATTTTCCATCTCCACAACCTTTATCTAATTCTGTTATGCAATTGCCTCAGTTAATAGAAAAATATATTGATTTAAATATGGGTATATTTGAAATGATGCAAGGAAATACCGAGGTTGCTCCAAGAACATCTTCTGCAACAATGATGATGGAAGATTTTGGTCAAAGAAGGAGTAAATCTAAATTAAGAGATATTGAAGGTAGTTTAAGGAGATTAGGACAAGTTATATATAATTTTTCAAAAGAGCATTATACATATAAAAAAGTATTTAGAGTCGCACAGCCTAATAATGATATGTCTGAATATATGGTAAATCATTATAATGATAAATCTCAAGCTATTGAAGAGATGATGAATGATTTAACTATAGGACAATATGATGTTAATATTATTGGTAATTCAACAATGCCATCAAATAGATGGGGAGAATGGTCAATATATATGGAGGCATATCAAGCAGGTTTAATTGATAGAACAGAAGCATTGATGAAAACAGATATATTTGACAAGGAAGGTGTTTTACAAAGAATGGATATTGTTCAGCAATTACAAGCACAATTACAACAATCTCAAGAAGCAATTAAGAATTTACAAGGTGATTTACAAACAGCACATAGAGAGTCAATCTCAGCTCGTAAACGTACAGAAGTTGAGAAATTCAAAACTGAAATGAAATCACAGGAATCAGATAGTAAGTCTGCAAATAAACTTGCTATTAATAAACTAGAAAATGCAGTTAAACTCGAAACAGAGAAGTTACGTTTACGTAGCCAAACTCAAGAAAAACAAGAGAGATTGCAAAGAAAAGGAGAGTAAAATGGACAACGCATTTGAAAATGAAAATCTTGGTAATCAAGGTGAAATCAGTGATAATGTAGGGCAAGATGAAAATCAAATACATAATGAAGATTCTAAAGGTGATTGGGAAACTCAAGCTAAGTATTTCCAATCAGAAAAAGATAAACTTCATACTGAAAATCAAAAGTTAAGGCAATATGAACAAGTTGGTAAATTGTTGGAATCACGACCAGATATTGTACAAACAATATCAGGAATGGTTCAAGGTGGTCAACCAACAGAACCTGAACGTGTAGCTTTAAATAAAGATGAATTTGACCCTTGGGAAGCCTATAATGACCCAGCATCTAAATCGTATAAGTTTCGACAACAAGAGTTACAGGACTCTATTAATAATGCTGTTCAAGGCCAAATGGCTGGTGTTCAAAAAGAAGTTGGTATGAATAAACTTCAAAATGAACTTGCTGCAAAAGGATTAACACCTGAAGAGATTTCTTCATTTGTTGACTTTGCAAGTAAAAACCCTGCTGAATATGGTGTTGATGGTGCAATTAATATGTGGAGGTCTGTAACTGGAGAACAATCAGTGCAAGATAATAATGGTAATCCACTTGATGCTATTCGTCAAAATCAAGCAGTTCCTCAACAGGCAGGAGTTTTGTCTGGAGAGCAACCAGCTAGAACTAACGAAAAGGATAATATGTGGAGCAATATTATAAAAGCTGGTAGTCGAACTAACGTATTGTAAATAATAATATAAACTAAGGAGAAAATAATGGCTTACAATAGTGGGCAAGTAAAATTCGGAACTCCTGGTGGTGCAACAACTGACAGTGCTTCATTAAGTACTAGACGTCTGTACGATTTTAGCGATAGGGTCGCAGATTTATCTCCAGAAGAATCTCCGTTTTTTGTATATTTGTCAAAAGTAGGTAAAGTTCCGACTTCAGATAGTCAATTTAGATATTTGGAAGATAGAACAAAAATAGCAATAGCAGATAGAAGCTTCTTATCTACAGGTGGAGCAACACTTGTAGCTGAAGGAAGTGATATGGACTTGGTATTTGACACAACAGGTGGAGCTGCAGTTTCATGGTTAGTTCCTGGTATGATTGTCGCAGTATCTTTAAATGCAACAGATTCAGGTACAACTCCATCATTTGGTAATGTTCGTATTAATACAGTTACACAAGGAAGTTCTTCAACAACATGTGGTGTTACATCGGTATCAACAGTAGGTGGCTCTACAATGACAATTGCTGATAATGCTCAATGTACAGTAATTGGAACTTCATTTGTTGAAGGTTCAGGTGCTCCAGATGTATGGTCAGAAACACTTGATAATGGATTTGGATATACTCAAATCTTTAAAACAGCGTGTGAAATGTCTAATACTGCAAGAGCAACTGTCTATAGAGGTTATGCTGATGAATGGGCAAGATTATGGAATCTTAAATTAAGAGAACATAAAGTTGACATTGAAAGAGCAATGCTTTTCGGACAACAAGCATCAAGAGGTGGCATACAATATTCTGATGGTGTAGTTGGTCAAGTAATAAGAAATTCAACAGTTGAAGGTGGCGGTGGACAACTGTCATACACAGCTGATAAATCTTATTATAAATCTAACACAGCAGCTCAATGGACATATGATGACCTATTGTCTGATTTTGAAGTAATATACGACCCTGCAAGGGGTGGTGGTTCTTCTAAATTAGCCTTAGCTTCATTGCCAGTAATATCTTTCTTTAATAAGTTAGGTACTTCTGCTGGTTTTGTTGCTGGTACAGCAGGAACAGCTTCTGAGGATAATCCATTTAGATACAATTTTAGTCAATCTAATGGTTCATTCGGACATAAGGTAATGAAAATCGATACTATTCATGGAGATTTAAGTTTAGTTAAAGAACCATTGTTTAGAGGATTTTCTGCTGGATTTATGATGATGGTTGATTTAGACCACTGTTCATATAGACCTCTTGTTGGTAATGGCGTTAATAGAGATACTTCTATAACAACAAATGTGCAACAAGCAGACGAGGATTTACGAAAAGACATGATTCTTACAGAAGCAGGTCTTGAAGTTTCTCTTCCTGAAACTCACGCACTTATCAACTTGGAAGGAGTTAACTAATGAGAGCAGATGTATTAAATAGTAATAGTCAAAAGTATGGTGGAAATGCGGAAGGGCTTGTTAAAGTCGCAGATGCTGCAACATACACAATGTTAGCAGCAGATTCAGGTAAAATTCATATTATACCTGATTTAACAGCTGATTGTGTATTAAGTTTTCCAACTGAAGCAAATGGTCTTGTGTATGAATTTTGGTATGGCGGCACTGCTGCTGATGCACATGATTGGTCATTTGATACAGGTTCAAATACTAACTATTTTGTTGGTGGAGCTCATCATGCTGATACTGATGGTGAACTTAGTGCTGTAGTAGATTCTAATGGTAGTAGTAATTCAAAAATGGCAGTTTTAACACCAGAATGTGGAACTTGGGTAAAGTTCGTGTGTGATGGTGTAAAATGGTACGTTAATGGAGATGTTATATCAGCTACTAATACTGCAATTACTTTTGGTGACCAGTAATCCAAATCAATAAGGATTAATAGTTTTGTAGAACTATGGGAGCTATCACTAAAAGGTAGCTCCCGAATCTACTACAGATAACAATAATTTAAACAACCCATTCACGCACAGCCAGTGCTTAGGGTAGGAGGATAATATGGCATTTAAAAAAGCATTAAATAACTTTACAGTTATAGAAGCTCAAAATTTAACTTTAGGACAAAATGGTGCAGTTATAATAGATGGTACAGATGAAATAACAGGCCCTTTTATAGCAGTTACAGCTTTAGCTGCAGCTGTAGTAGATACATCTGAATGTACTACAAATTTATCAGGAACTGTTCCAGGGACATTTGCTATTCCAGTAGGGACAACAATATATGGTCAATTTGATTCAATTGAACTTGATAGTGGTGCTGTAATAGCTTATTACTTATAATGCCATACGGAAAAGGAACATACGGGAGTAAGGTAGGCAGGCCCAAGAAAAAGAAATATGTAAAAGGCGGAATGCTTAATGGACCCTCACATGCAAAAGGTGGTATACCCATTGAAGTTGAAGGCGGTGAATATGTAATTAAGAAAAGCTCTGTTAATCCAGAGACAGAGGCTTATTTGGAATATATCAATGCACATGGTAAATTACCACCGAGTATTGATGCAAGAAAACGAAGCAAAAAGGAGTAAGATATGCCAAGTGTAGGACAAGGAAATGAAAAAGTAAGTTTTCCCTATGATGCAGAGGGAATTAAAGCTGCGGAAAAATATGCGCAAGCAGTCGGAGGACAAGTTGATTATTCAGAACAAGCATCAAAGGAAAAATATGCGCAAGGTATGCGTTCAAATATATCTTTAGGATATGCAGAAGGCGGAAAAGTACCTATGAGTAACGGTGCATCAAGAAGTGTTCAAACATACCCAGGTGGTGGTAAAACTGGATATAATATTATGGATAAATATGAAGCAGGTGGTGCTGTTAAAAAAGCTGTTAAGAAAGCAAAAAAAACGAAGCCTAAACAAAAACTTGAAAAAAAAGATAATAGAGGTATAACAGGTGAATATGGCTCAGTTCTTGATGAAGGTGGATATGAAACTGAAGTTAAATCGCAAAAAACTAGAAAATTTCTCAAGGCAATGGATAAAGCTTATAAAAAGGGTAAAAAGTCTAAACAGTATAAGAAAAAATAATGAGAATTTATTATTGCAACGATTGTGGAGGTAGTGCAGAAGTTATTCCTGGAAAAGTTACTAAATGTAAATGTGGCAAAATATTTGGTGTAACAGGAAAAGTTTCCGACCATATAAATATGAGAACAACATGGAGTGGACAAACAAAAGTGGAATTTAGTCAAACAACAATGGATAAAGATATTGCAGATAGGAATGCTAGATAATGGCTGTATTTAAAACTCAAATTCAAGATATAATAGGAGATTTTGACGATGATGTTGCTATAAATCAATTTCTTACTGATGGAGCTAAAGAATTAATAAATATGATGCCTCGTGATTTAAAAGAAAAATGTACAACAGAGACTACCTTGAATAATTCTGCTACAACTATGGATATGGACGGAGTTGGAGAAATTTTATATGTAAATAGACTTTCTGCTGATTCTGGTGGAAGTAGGATTCCATGTAGAAGAGTGGCATCAATGTATGGAGAATTATCAAATGACTCAAATAGTCTATATAAAGCAAGTGAAACTGACCCTGTGTATTGGATTTTAAGTTCAGGTGATACTTCAATATTAAATGTAATTCCTGCTCCTACCGCAAATCAAACTGCAATTGTGTATCACGTAGCATATCCCTCTATTGTTGGTAGTGATGTTTCTGTGATTGCTAACTTTCCTGATGAATTAGAATATTTAGTTGTTTTATACGCAGCAATAAAAATAACAGAAAGACAACTTATTGAAGAGGAAGATAATGAGTTATATGTTCCAATTGTAACAACATTAAAACAAGATTATGGGCAAGGATTACAATTGTCTGGATTGATTAAACAAGCTAAGGCAGAAGGACAGAAGTAATGACAGCAAAAAATATTATAGAACAAATTGAAAAAATGTTTGGGAGACAACCAGAGCAATATATGTTTCAATTAATTAATGATGCATTGGATGATATTGCATCACATAAAAGAAATTATGTAGTATCATCTACAGCTAATTTAGAAGAAAAGAAAAGATGGTATGAATTAGAGGATAATGTTATTGATATTACAAGAGTTGAAATTAAAGATACAAATGACAGATATGTAATGATACCTAAATTAACAGATGCACATAAAATTTTAAGAGAAGATACTGAATCAGCTGATGATTCATTAACGTAGGAGTAATATGGCAACAAATAAAAGAACATATCCAAATAATTATTTTGCATGGTATAATGATGATAATAGAGTTGCTATAGTATGTGAAGATACAACAGTAACATCAGGCGAAAGAACTAAAGAGAAATATGATACTTATCAAGGAGATGATGTAACAAATGGATTAAGAATAAGTTATCATTCTAAATATGAAACAATTGATGCACAATCAGAAGATTTAAAAACAACAGCTGGACTTGATTCTGGATTACATCCTGCTGTAGTATGTTATATAAAATCAAGAATGTTTGAAGATATGGGTGATTTACAAAAAGCTCAATATTTTAGAGCTATGTATGATAAAATGACAAAACAATATCCATTAAGAAAAACAGGAGTTAGGCATTTATCAGTGCCTAGGTTATAATTATGGCTTATAATTCAACATCATGGACAACTGATGCTAATACAAAAGCAGGTTCAACTGGAACAAATACAGTAGGTGGAGTTACTTTATATGCTTATTTTGGTCTTGGGTCAGGGATAGCAGCTGCATGGCCAGCAGGTGAGCATCTTGCATTGCCTTTTATGGGGTTCCCAGTAACATCTGCTGATGCTGATAGTGCAACTCTTGGAACAGGTACAGACCCTGCTACATCACTTACAACAGCAGATAGTGCTGATACAGATGCTGCTATTTGGGTTCCATGTATGTGGTATCTTCCTGATAATATAACAATAGATAGCGTTACTTCAATAGAAGGTGCTGATAATGCTACTGGTGATACTACTCGTATGCACTTAATGAGTTATGATTTTACATCAGGGAGCACATCTTGCTTAACTAATGGAACTGTATTAGCATCTAATTCAGATGTAACTAATGCAGGTAGTGAACAAGCATATTTATCAACATTTACTGTTAGTAGTTCATCTGTATCATCAGGTAAAGTTATTTTAGCTACATTTCGACAAGATAATACTACTTATGATTTTTCAGTACAAGTTATAATAAAATATCATTTATCATAAAATAGGGGTAATATGAAAACTTTGGAAGAGAAGTTAGAAAACCTTAAAAAGCAACAAGAACAAGCTAAAGAGGTTTTCGTTAAATGTCAAGGAGCAATTGAGTTATTACAATCAATGATTGACGAAAAAAAAGACAATAAAAAATAGTTTTTTGAAATAGGGGTATTAATGGCTAAAAAAAGCAAAGGTGTAATAGAAAGAGCAATAGTAACACCAGATAAGCACTTTCCTATACACGATAAAAAAGCAATAAGCGTAGTATGTCAAGCAATAGAACTTGTAAAACCTGATACTTATATTGATTTAGGTGATACTGGGGAATGGGAACATTTTAGTTCTCACTATTGGAAAGGAAGAAGTGCAAAACCAATGGAAGATTTGATTCCATTGTTAGATAAAGATGTTTCTGATGTGAATGCAGGAATGGATATTATAGACAAATCATTAGATAAGGTTAACTGCAAAGAAAGACACTTTGTTCAAGGCAATCATGAAGTATGGCTTGATAAATTTGTAGTCAGATACCCATATTTAAAGGAATATACAACCTATAATGCGTTAAGATTAAAAGAGAGAGGTTATAAATACCATCCTTATAATAGAAAGAAATTATTAAAGAAAGGTAAACTTAATTTTACGCATGGTAAATATGTTCCTAAATATCATGCTTTTAAGCACTTAGATATGTATGGTGAAAGTATTATGTATGGACATACACATGACCTGCAAAGATTCACTAAAACAACTGCAGGCGGAACTATAAGTGCTTGGAGTTTAGGATGTTTAAAAGATATAGAAGCAGATGAAGATTGGTTGAGTGGAAGACTCACTAACTGGAATCATGCTTTTGCAATTATCGACTGGTTTAAAGGCGGTAATTATAAAGTAGAAGTTGTAGAAATAATTAAAGGACAAACCTCATTATGGGGTAAGTTGATAGAAGGTAAATAAGGAGAAAGATGGCAAACTTAACAGTTACACATACAGAAGACATTACGTTAAATGGACAACAGTTTGGTGGAACAACTATAAAATCATTTACTGGTATTAATGAAATATCAAAAAGGATATTAACTATTACAACTGCTGAATGTGTTATAGGTACATTTAGTGCAGCTGTTGCTTCAGCTGGGCATTATACTGCAGCAGATGTTAGATATATAAGATTTACTAATTTAGATGGTACAAATTTTGTAACATTAACATTCAGAAATCAAGATAATGATGAATTTGCTGTTAAACTTGATGCAGGACAAACACTTGTTTTAAATGGCGATAATGTTAACGGTATGACAGCTATTTTTAATGCTACTCAAGATGCAGATGCTGCTTCTGATACGGCTTTTGGAAGTTTAACAAATATCCAAGCTGATGCTAATACTGGTTCTTGTAATTTAGAAGTAATTATAGCATCTGTATAAAATGAATATTGGTGATTATTTATTAAAATCTAATAAAATCACTCAAAAGCAGCGTGAGAAAGCTGAACTTGAGCATGAAGTATCTGGTAATAAATTTGGCAAATGTTGTTTAGATTTAGGATTTATAACAAGAACAGAACTCAATCAAGCAATAAAAGCTGTTCAAAAAAATCAAGGAGGAGAAGTAAAGACGATGGCAACTGAAATAGGCGAAGGTAGTAAGTTTACATTTGATTTAAAATTTATAGCAACAATGGCAGCTATATTAGTTTCTGCTTGTGCTACATATTTTAGTATTATGGGTTCAATTGATGAACTTAAATCTAACGATAGTCCTAGTAGATTGGAATTTACACATCTAAAAGATAAAGTAGATAATATTGAATCTAATGGAGATTTAAAACTTATAACTTATCAATTAAATGAATTTAAAGAAACATTTACTGAGATTAAAACTTTATCTTCTCAATTAACTCCTTTAGCAACAGATTTAGAGTATATCAAATCTGAATTAAAAAAACTAAAGAATAAGGAAATTGAAATTCCAGATGTTGATTTATCAGGTATTGAGACAAAATTAGATGGATTAAAAACACAATTAGAAGGGTTTGAAGAGAGACTCTCCAAAGTAGAGAAAAAAGGGGGAGGAAGGTTCTAATGAATGGACGATTTAAAAACTATCTTGCTTATGTGGCTGCGTCTTGCAGTTTACTCTTTGGTGGTTTTTTTACTAATGCAACTACTTATGCGTCTGCTAATATTAGCACACCCTATGTAAATGGTAATGTTAATGCGGAAGATGACTATAAATATAATTTTGGAATAAGAAAGATTGCATTATATAATTATCAATCAAGAAGTAAATTTTATAAAGGAAATGAGAAATCTTTAAGTGATAAAGCTATAATTGGAGCTGTAAATGGCGTAGAATACCTTTTTTCAGCGAGTTCTGTGCGAAATCAGGGTTATGAGTACCTAGACCAAGAACATTGGATTAAATGGTCAAATAATCATTTTGTTACAAAATTTAAGTATTTAAAGAAAGAAAGTAGAGATTTAGAGTTTGCTGATTATGATGCAAGATATAGACTTAATTTAGGAAAAGTAATTTTTACAACTGGGGCATCTATAAAAGGACATCCAGTTTATGGACATCCTGCAATATTAGATTATGAAGGGTATTGGTTTGAATTAGCATATGATTACGGTTATACTGATTTTATGGTTCCTGACCATGACTTAAATGATAATGGTGAAATAGATGGTTATTATGTATGGATTGAGACTGATGAATATACACTAGATGGTTATTGGATATATTATTACGAAGGTACTAATTATTATTGGGAAGATGCTGATGGTAATTATGTAGCAGGAAGCGATGAAGAATTTTATGAATATCATTATCCTCATGTAGCACATCAATATAATGAAGATAATAAAGAAAAAGAATGGCAAGCAGAAGCTTCCATAGTAGTTGGTCTTGATGTTTTACTTGGGGGTGACAAGTATTACTCCCATATATGGGTTAACGCATTTCCTTACTCTGTTGGTTTGACAGATAAAGCTTATGAAGGAGATGACGTTCAATATGACGTTGGATTGCAAATAGGCACTAACCTAAGTGAGCATATTGGGGTTTTCGTTGAGGGTATTTACCAAAGTTACTATGGAAGAGAAGAATACAATATATCAACAGGTCTTAACTGGAGATTTTAATGAACGATTTTAAAAAACTACAAATCTTATTGCAATTAACTGGTAAACAGAAAGCAGCTTCTACTGTTAGTTCTATTGAAAATTTATCATTTTTAAGAAAGACTTTAAAAGAAATACCAATTTTAAAGGGTAATTATAGATTTGGTGAAAATAAGAATGTTAGAGTCCGTCATAATTTAGTTGATAAACTTGTTAATAAGTTGACAGAAAAAATGTATTTTAATCGTCACCAAGATATAAATCCTCGTATTGACATAGGAGGAAGATTTGGAAGTGAAAATAACTGGCAAGCAAATTTAGGTCTTAATCTTGGGCAAAATAAAGGTATTAATTTTAATATAGGAAGGAGCTTTTAATGGCTGATGATGCAACAATGACAATTAAAGCAGTATTATTACCTGATGAGATTCAAGCGGTATTAAAAGATTTATCATTCTCATATACTCCTGCAGATGCAAACGATAAATGGTTTTATGGCATTGTTAATGTTCCACATAATACAGGTGGGGTTGACTTAATATCTGGTAAATATTTAGCTAATAGTGCAGGAATTGCAACAGGTTCAGCAAATGCTGATATATCAACTTCAGATAAAGTAAAATTTTTATTTATAAAAAACACAGCAACAACAGATGGTAGCAGCTCAACTGATGAAAGTGTGATGTTGGTTCAAGATGGTTCAACTGTAGCACATGGTTCAACAAATGCTATTGAAATAAGTTCTGGACACTCATGGTTTGCAAAAATGCCAAATACAACAGTTGGAGATTTGCATGCAATATCTGCAGACCCAGACCAAACAGTTGGTGGAGGAAATGTTCAATGTATAGTCGCAGCAATATTAGATGATGTTGCATAATAAGGGGATATTATGATACAAGGATTAATCGTTAAGAAGGTTATGGAAGTTGTAATGAAACAACTTATGAAGCAGTTTAAGTTAGACAAGATACAAGAATATGTAGAACAGCCTAACGAACTAGATAAACAGGTAAAGTCTTTAAAAAAATCTGTTAATAAATATGGTAAATATATAGAAGAGATAGAGAAAGACTTAGCTATAGTGAAAGATAGTTTAAAGAAATTCAAGAAACTAAAATTCTAAAAAAAGGAGAAAAACATGCAAATGTTATTAGCAAACTGGGAATGGTGTTTACTTGCTTTATATGTTGTTGAGAAAGCAGTAAAATTATCACCTTCTAAAAAAGACGATGTAGTTTGGGATATGATTATAAAGCCTGTAGTGGATAAAATGAAAGGTAATTAATGCCCAAACAACAGCTCAATATAACTGATTTTACTGGTGGACTTAATTGCTATTCTGATGCAAGGGATATTAAAGAAAATCAATTTGCTCAGAATTGGAATGCTTCATTGGATAAATATGGAGTTGTTAGATATACAGGAGCTGGTACAAAACATATAACAAATCATCCTCACACAAATACAAATTTTGTTCCTGGGGGTGGTTTGTTTTCGTTTGGATATGATATCCTTCCTAATATTTTACCTGATTCAGGCAATTTCGATATTGCTCATGAAGAAGGAACTGCTCAAGAATATTCTGCTACATTATTTGATGGAAGTAGTATTCCTGGAATAAAATTAGCTGCAAGTTCGACAAAAGTTTCAGCAACAGACCATGCAACTGATAATTACTATAATAATATGATTATTAGTATTGTTGATGGACCAGGTAAAGGACAATCAAGATTAATAACAGATTATACTGGAAGTTCTAAAATTGCAAGGGTTGCAGCATTTGGTAATTCTGATATTGATGGAACTATTACAGCAATTGATGGAGATTATGGAAGTGCAACACCAATATCTGTTGCATATTTAAGGGTTTATAATTTTGGTGTAACAGGAGCAGAATTTCTTCATAATTCAAAATTATTTCTAACTTCAAATAATAAATTAACCATTATAACTTTCAGTAATACAGAATCTACAACTTCTGCTGCTTTAGTTAATAGTGGAACAACTTCAGATTTTGTTACACATGGAACACATGCAGCTGCGACAATTGATATAAATGGGCAGTCAGATGTACAAGTTGCTGCAGCGATTGTTGTAGTTATTAATGCTGTTGATGATATAACAGGAGCATCAGATTTTACAGCATCTGCTATTAGTGATGGTAGTGCAAATACAATGGTTAAAATAGAAGACAAAACTCCTGGAAGAGAAATCTCAAGAAATATTTACATGGAATGGGCAGATAGTAAAAATCCTTCAGCAACAATCGATATATATCAACCCTTTGGTTATGGTTTTGGAAGTTCTTCAGCTAATAAAATTGCAAAATGTACTTGTAGTTCTCATTCATTGGAGGCTGGGCAATATATTTCAATAGCAACAGGCCAAGATTCTCAAGAAAAATATGATGGAACATATAAAGTTCTTTGGATTGAAACAGATGCTTTTTATATAGAATCAGAGGCTGGAGATACAACTGATACTTCAATAGCATTTACATCAGTTCCAACTTCTGCTTCAAAATATGTTATATATAATATTGAATCAAATAGTAATAATTGGAGTATTGATGGATTTGATGGTACATATGATTGTAGTAAAATTTTAACAAATAAAGCATTAGGTTCACAAGTTGCTGTTTATGGCAGTCTTCCAGTTACTTCTTCTAAATTTTTATCATCTTCAACTGAAGTAACAACTGCTAATACAGCTGGAGATTTAGGATATTTAGATTTACCTGCTCAAACTTTATATCCAGGAGGAACATATACATTAGAATTTGAAATGAGTAATTTTGCCTACTGGCAAATGTTTGTTGCTGATGGGGATAATACTGATATATTACCAGGAGTATTAATATATTCACCAACTGCTGGAGACGGAGATAGTAAAGATGGTGTGTTAATGGCTGATAATAAATGGATTGCAAGCAATGAACCAGTTAGTGGTAATGAATTATCTCCTTTTACTAATATTATTGTTAATGGTGACTTTACAGCTATATCAAATACAAGTATTGTAGTAGATAATGGTAGTGGTTACTCAGCGAGTACTTCTTCTACAGTAGTTGCAGTAGATGGAACAGCTCCATCTGCATCTAATGCAAATGGCAAAATTTTTACAACTAGTACAGGACTACCTATCGGGGTATGTACAACATCAGAAATAACTGGTGATGATAGTATTACTTTAAATAGTCTTGAAACAGCTTTAGCTGATGATGCAGCTTTATATACATTAGATGGGTGGAGTGTTGAAGGTTCTGACCAACATGTAATAGCTCTTCCCAATACAATAATGGAAACTGATAAATCTTTAGGAACATCTACGTCAGCAACTTTTTCTGCATTTCCTACTGTAGAACAAACTGATGGAGGGCCTGATGGCGGGCATGCTATATTATTAGTTGGAAGTGATGGGTTTAATCCTTCAATAGATTCTCATTATATTTATCAAGATATAGAATTAGATGGAAATTGTTACTATCATTTATATTTTAAATATGCACCTACTTCTTTAATGCCTTCAGGTGTATTTGAGATGAGATATGATGTCTATAACAAAGAAACAGGAAATTCTTTAATTAATGGATGGCAAACAACTTCAACTGGGTCAAGGGGATATTTAAATACAGGAGATAAAGATGAATGTTATTATAGACATGTAAATCAAGGTTATAATCAAGGAGATAGTGATTTTAATTTTGAATACGTAACATTTTTTGTTCCGCCATTAGCTATAGAAGCAAATGATGTTGATGTTAGTATAAGATTTAGTTCTTTAGTAAACGGATTATGGGGAGCTATTGGATTAAGTGCTGTTAGTGTTAAAAAAGCTTTTCCTGATATTGTTACTATGGTTAATCAACAAAAGCAAGGATATATACCTGTAAGATTTGATGACGGATTTGATAAGGAAAGCCAAACAAGAGATTCACGAAAAGGTTCAATAAATCCTACTCTTAATAAATATAAATATACATTTAAAGTTCCTTCTAATTTTCATAAAAAATCAGATTGGGTAATTAGATTTTATGGAGGAAGATTTGGATATACAACTGCAAATGCAACAACGCAAGCTGAACATCATTCAAGATATTCACAAGTTCAAGCGGTAGGATTTAATAATATAACTTTAAGAGCAGATTCTATTAGTACTCAAGATGTAAATAAAAATGTTATATTGTTAAATGATAATACAGCTACAAAATCAAAAATATATGCTTATTATGAAGAATATGGATTTTGGGATACAGATTTTTTAGAGTTTAACTCACTTAATATTGACCCTTATTATACTTATGTAAATGGAATGTTGCAAATATCAGATACTAATTTTGATAATTCTAGTGATTTGATGTATTACTTTAATTATGATAGAAATATTGATACTACTTATCATGTTTCTGGTTTTCATTCATCAAATAATGTTTTAGAATTTATTACTGGAGGATGCACAGGAAGTAGTCTTGCATCAGATAGTGAACGTCAAAGAACAATCAATCTTATCCCTATTCATAATTTTATTTGGGGAGATGAATCAGGCCATACAATGTATCCTCCTGATTTATCAGAAGATAATGGGGGTCCAGGCAGACTCCAATATGATGAACCTGGTCAATTTAATTATGGTTCTGAATATAATCCATGGCATTATAAATGGGTTGATGCTTTAGATGTTAATCAAAATATAGATTATGTTCCAGGTTTAGCTAAAACACCTCAAACAATCCCAGTGAAATGGGTTTGGCCAGACGCTTTTAATAGTCCACAAATGGGAGGTACTTCTTATTTATGGGACAGTTTAGGCTCTTCTGGACGTGACCATTTTAGAACAGAAGACAGAGATGCAGTTGATACAATGATTGATAATGAATCAACTTCAGGAGGAGAACTTTGGGCTAAGGGAGGTTGGATGTCACATTATCAATCTACAGACCCATCTTCAACTCTAGCAAGAGGAGCAGAGGATAATAGTTATCATTGTTATAATAATCCTATATATTTACCTATTTCGGGAAGTGATTTAAATATTAGTATGACGCAACAGTTACAAGAAGTGGAAGAATATCAAGGAAGTCAACCTTTATATATGTCAAATTTATCTTTTGATTTAGAAATATATTTAACAGGAGTAAATAGGGTTGAGACTGGGTCTTATAACAACTGGAGCAATAGTAACACCTTTAACGAACAAAGTACTTCATGGACAAGAGATTTAGATGTACCACAAATTCAAGTTACTATTTATAAATATGATGGGGATTTAAGTAATATTGATTCTATAAAAAATTTATTTGGAGATAATGCAGAACAGCTATTTTCAAGCATTCAAGGAATGGGAAATGGTACAAATTCCAAGATAATGCCTGAAAATACAGAAAGTTTTGCTAGTTGGGGAAGCGGGAATACTTATCAAGGTGTATATATGACTTATGATGATGATTTTACAATATATATGGATGATGATAGTGGTTTTGCTTCACATATGATATTGTCTTATAATTTTGCTTTTGGAGAGATACCTCAAGGTCAACATGATGGTGAAGGAATTATTCCAAGTGGAATTACATCAGATGATAGTTTTATTATGAAAATTGAAATTATAAATGATGCTGGAATGGGTACGAATAGTTTATTGGCAAGAGTAGGTTCAGGTCCTGCTAGTGGAAATTCGCTATGTTTGCCTCAAAGTTTTGGATATTTACTAGGTAATTGGAATGCTAGATTTTATGAAGAAGAATTTAATCCTGAGACTTCTCTTGGAGGAAATGTTGATACAAACGGTATACATGTAAATTTAGATTTTACATCATTGCCAGAAGAAGTAATAGTAGAAGAAGAAGTAGAAGAAGAAGGAGTAGAAGAAACAGTAGAAGGTTTAGAAGGAAGCGGTTGGGCAAGAAGAACATATACTTTGGCAACTACAACTGTTAATATATTTGATGAAGAATCTCCATTAGAAGAGGCTTCATATATTTTTGGAGAAGAATTTACTATACAGGCTGGGGAAGCTCCAATAATGAATATAACAATAGGACAAGAGCTATTTAGAAACCCTATTGTTAAAACAATTAAAGTTTATATGAAGGATAATGCAAGTGATATATGGTATTTGCAAGCTTCTGTTGATACAGAGACAGCAAACGCTAAATCTTCTACATCGGGAGTTAAATATGGTAAATTATTAGGAGGGGAATCTCATTATTACCTTTGGATAATAGAACAAAAAGATTTGTTAACATTTAATGAAGTTGATAGTTATGAATCTGAAACATTGGTAAAACAAGAAGATGCTGAGTCTTTAGGAAAATTAACTTGTCAATATAAAACAGCAGTGCATGTTAATAATAGATTATATGTAGGGAATATTAAACAGGGTGGTAAAACATATGGAGATAGAATGTTAAAAACTCCTGTTGCTAAATATAATATATTCCCAGCAAGTAATTATATTGATGTGGCAATACAAGATGGAGATGAAATAACTGGGCTTGCATATTATAAAGATAGATTATTGCAATTTAAGAAAAAGAAGGTATTTGTTATTAATGTATCAGGTGATTATGAATATTTAGAGGATACATTTGATAATATAGGTATTAATAAACAATGCCAAATTACAGAAACTCCTTATGGTGTTGTGTGGGTCAATGCAAGTGGATGTTTTTTATATGATGGTAAGAAAATGGTAAATCTTATTGATGGAAAAATTGGAACAGAAGATTTTCAAGAAAATCCATCTGGAGTAACATATAATTATTGGCTAATAACAGAAGCAGATGTCCCTGCAATAGGATATGTCAAATCAACAAAAAAACTTATTATAGCGAAAAATACTGGAGCAATGACAGTTGGAGGAACAGCTAGTGAAAATCTTGCAGGTATTCCTGATGGATATCAATATGATTTTCAATCTCAAGGATGGACTTTTTTATATTATAAAGTAACAGCAGCTCCTGAGACAACAAGTCCTAGTAAATCAGGATATATTTCAAATTTTACTAATAATAAAAATGGAGATATTATTTATTATGCTGTTGATGGTCCTGGAGATAATATGGGATTTAATGATATATATAAATGGACAGATGCTTCAACAACATCCAGCCTTAGTAATAATGAGGGAGATAATTTTTTCTTAAGAACAAAGGATTTTGATTTTGGTTCTCCAGGAGTAAGAAAAAAAATATACAAAGTATACGTAACCTTTAAATCAACTAATGGAGGTTCTGCTGCACATTCAAATATAAAAGTACATTACGCAACTAATGGGTCCTCATCATTTACAGAATTTTCAAATAATAGTACAAATTATTCAACAACTAATGGGTTAAGTGATGGTGCTTCTAGTACTGGTTGGATTACAGCAGAATTAAAACCTTCAAGTTCAATTAATAATATATATTCTTTTGCTATAAGATTTCAAGGAGCAGCAACAAATATTCCTGATGGGTTTGAAATTAATGATTATACTATTGTTTATAGAATCAAAAACGTTAAGTAATGGCAGCTCAGTATAGAAAAGCAGAAAAACCTAAAATAATAGGGTATTTCCCTACAAAAGCGTATGGGCAAGACGGGGATACTGTTATATCTAAAATAGCTGGAAAAGGGGTGTTTTTTTGCGTTAAAGCAGGAGGTTTGTGGTATGCACAAACAACCATGCAACCGTTAAGTAAAATCAATACTGCTTATATAAAAGATTTACAATCCGATAAATTAACATTAAAAAGAATAGAGAATGCTGGAATTGATACAGATAAGTTTATTGTATTAAAAGATAATAGTGTTAAATATAGAACTGGCGATAATATATTAAAGGACCTTGATTTAGCAAAGATTAATTACAAAACAGCATATTGTTCATTGGGGCAATATTCTAATAAAAAATCTTGTGAAGCTAATGGTGGGACTTGGTATTATTCTGAAAATGATTCTCATGATAGTATAAGTAGCACTCCAGAAAATCAATTATTAACAACTGGACAAGAGATTGGAACAATGGATTCTGAGCCTACATTACTGTATGATGGTTCAACACTTGAGATTAAATATAATTCAGATTATGATGATAATTGGCAAACATCAGCACAAACAGATTTATTAAAATTAAGGTATGATAAGAAAAGTGCTATTATGAATCTTGATAGTGATGGAGATTTAACATTATCTGTTGCTTATGGAGATTTAACATTAGATGTACAAGGTGATATTGAATTAAATGCTGATGGTGGTGATGTATTATTTAAAGACGGAACTCAACAAAAGGCAGCATTTAGTTTGTCTAGTAATAGATATAATTTCTATTATGATGATACAAATTATATAAGGCTTACTGTATCAGCAAATGGAGCAACAAGTTTAACAACTGCTGACTCAGACGGAACTGCAGGACATTTAACATTAGCTCCTGATGGAGATTTAGTATTAGACCCAGCAAGTCAAAAGGTGATTATAAATGCAACTGATGTTTTGTATTTTGATGGTGGTGTAGATACTTATATATATGAACAATCAGCAGATACACTAAGATGTGTTGTTGGTGGTGATATATTGTTACATATAGAAGAAGAGGGTGATGATGGCAATAAAATATTGTTAGGAGGTGCAACTGGCTTTAATCAAGCCACAGCAATATTTAGTACATCAGCAGTAATTGGAGATGGGAATGATTCTACTGATGTTGATTTTAGATTTACCAATAAATATAAATTAGAGTTAACAAATAATATATCAGGTTCAAGTGAATATATAAATATGATATTTCCTAATGTATCAGGTAATTTTTTATTAACAGTTGTACAAGATGGAACAGGAAGTAGAACAGTTGCAAGTGCAGGGTGGGTAGCATATGCTTTTGATGAAACCTTATGCAACAATGTATTAGGAGCAGATGGTACTGATGGAGCAGTTAGATGGGCAGGTGGCTCTGCTCCCACATTAACAACAACAGCAAATAAAACTGATATAATATCAATATATTGGGACGCAGTTGCCCAAACTGCTTTTGCTGTACCAACTTTAAACTTTTAATGGCTACTATTAATTTATATCCAAATGGAACAGATTCAAATAATTTTACATTATCTACAGGTAGTGATGCTCATACTTTAGTGCGAGATGATGCATCTACGCCTGCAGGAGATAGTAATTATTTAAGTGCTACTGCTTCAGGAAAAACTTGTATGCTCAATTTAGATGATTTTACTCAAGAACATAGTTCTATAGATGGTGTTCAAATTGTTCTAAGAGCAGGCAATGGTGGAAGAACTGAAAATTATGATATAGAAACAAAATTAATGCCTGCAGGAATAGGTGCTGCTTATTATACTGAATCTACAGGGCCAGAAAATGCTAATAGATTCTATTTGACACACACATTTACGAATAGAACAACAACAGATGGTTCTACTGCTTGGAATAATACATTAATAGATGCTTTAAGGCTTTATGTTAAATTAGATGCACATAGTGGAGGGACATTTAAGTTTACACAGGCTTATGTTATTGTAACATATACAGAACCTGTAGCAACAGATAATGCAATATTCTTTGGAACGAACTTTTGAGATTTGTAAATGAGAAAAATAATTAATATATTTAAGAGAAGAATTAGAGAGAAATAGGAGTGAAATATGGCAAATGGAATAAATCCTTACCAATTAGCAGCAATAGCAAACAGAGCAAAACAATCTCAAGTAAATGTACAAAATTGGCAAAAGCAAGATGCTCTTGATACAGCTAAACATGTAGGCCATGAAACAGAAATCTTTAAAGATAAAACAAGAGATATTAAAGAACGAATTTCAGAAAGATTAGGAAGGCCTTTAGGAAGTGGAATAGACCAATTAGGAAGTTTGTTACAGCTTACTCCATTAGGGCCTCTTGGGAAAGCAATAGGTGTTGGGCTTACAAAATTCCTTGGAGGAAGTAGACACAAACGAAAAGCAAAAAGAGCAATTGCAGATTCAGAAAATATACTAGGAGAATTAGATAGTAAATATGAAAAATCATGGTTAGGCAATTATATGAAAGATTTTGTTTCTGGATATGAACAACAATTTACAGATATGAGACAAGAATTACCAAGTAGTAGTGAGATGATTATGGGAAGTATAATTGACGGTCTTATGGCTTATGGTCAAGCTGGGGGTAAATCAGAACAAACAAGAATTGATGCAGGGGGGACAAGAGGTGGATGGGCTGGTGGATTATTTGAAGGAAGCACTCCTGATACTCCTACAACTAATATTCCTACTGCAGATTTTAATTTCGATACAATTGACACTTCCATACCTAATATAGATTGGAATAAAATTTTTGAAGAACTTCATAGATACACTAAGCAATACCCACCAGCAAACCCTTTATAAAGGAGGATTATAAATAAATGAATGCACAATATTTACAAGACCTTGCCCAATCAATGGGATTACCAGGACAATCTTTTGGACAAATAAGTTCATATGACCCTGGTACAATAGCTTCATCTTTAGCAGGAACATATGGAATTGACCCATCTTTATTGCCAGAAGGTTTATTTACAGGTATTACTCCTGGAATGATGCAACAAACATATGGAAAAACATATTCTCCTATAATACAAGCAAAACAACCATCATTAATAGATTCTCTCTCTCAAAGTATAGGAGGACAAAAAGGAAGACAAGCTCATGGAGGCTTTGGTGCAAGTGGTGGATGGAATAAGTATCAACAAGGAGTAAAAGATGTATATGGTAAAGGAATGACAGATATTATAACAGGGATTGGCGCTAGTAGAAGTCAAGGATTCCAAAATATTTTTGATTTAATGAGTGGATGGCAACAAACAGCTCAAAATATAAGATACGGTAACGTATAAATAAGGAGATTTAATGGCAAATGGGAAATATAGGTCTCAGCAAATAGCTAAACCATCGACTATAAGTGATTTAGTTAACTATATAAATAAATCAAATGCAAGCTCAGGTAGTGATGGAACAATGACTCAAAATCAAGTTCATAATAATTTTAATTCAGGAGTTGATGCATTACTTACTTCTACTAAAGGCTCAAATAATCTTAGTAATTTAACAGATAATGCTGTAATGCTTAATAATTTATATTCTATGATTGACGCAAGTAATGCAGAAGGTATTGTAAAACTTGACCAAGTTAATCAAAATTTACAAAATACGACTCAAGAATATGTAAATTATACAAATAGTATAAATATAGGATATAATTTATTAAATAAATTTACAATGCCTGAATATTTTGAGGCAGATTTTACAAAAGAAGATTTAAGTAGAGCAGGAGAGTATATAAACAAGGACTATGCAGCTGATGATACTATTAATCAAAATGCTTATGATTTTTTAATAAATAATCCAAATTTTGATGTAAATACAGCTAGTACACGTGATGGAAAGATAGTATTACAAGGAACAGATGCTGATGCACAAAAAGCAGTATATGATTCAGATTTATATACCATTGAGAATATACAAAACGCAATAACTGCTATAGAAACCATTGAAGCAAATTTATATACAGACCCACTCAAAAGGGATAAAGAACATCAATTTGTTGGACATTATTTTCATGATGATGGAAGCGGAAATAAAACTCAAGACATTCAAATCGCTAAACAATTGGGTATAGGTAAAGATAAAGATGCTACTGGAGGTTTAAAGAATAAACTTTTAACTGCTTTATCATCGCTTGAAGGTGATAAAATAATAACAAATAATGAAATATATTTTGTAATAACAGGAGATAAAGAAGCTTTGGCTACAGCAAGAACTAATCATATAAAATCTTCAGAAGACAACCTTAAATCATATAGACGTTCTTACCTTGCCATTGAAAATTATAAGAAAGGTATATTGAGTTATATTTCTAAAAATAATTTAGACCCTAAAGATATGAAAATAGATATGGGTTTTACTGCTATGTTTGCGGGAATACAAGACTCTCTTCTACAAGTAACTGATATAGATAGATTAAATCCTATAAATAAAGGGAAGACTGATACTGACATACAAGCAGATAAACTTAATAGCATTCAAGATTGGACTGTTTCTGAGTTATTAGCTTATTGGGCAAAAGAACAGGCTTATTATCAGATATTAACAGAAAGAGAATCTAAAAGATATAAAGTATGGGCAAATAAAGATTGGGAACTTAGCGACATAGATGATGCTCTTATAGATGCACAAATGGTAAAAAATTTAGATAAATTTAAGTAATAAATTATGTCAGAAAATAAAATCATTGACTATAATGGGATTTTAAATACAGTAAAACAAGGGTATTCCTTTGAAACAGATAAAGAATATTGGAATAAAGCACAAAATTTACTACCAGAATTAAACCTGCCAGAATATGAGGATATATTTGAAGATTATAGGCTCCAATATCCTTCAAATCCAAAAGATGCTATTATGGATGATGGCCTTATTAACTCTTCGCTTAATTTAATAGACCAAACATTTAACAATCAAGATGTTGAAACTATATTAAGCTATATAAACTCGGCCTCTGACTATCCTGAATATTTAAAAGAACAAATAAATAAAGATACTAAGGCATGGAATAATAATTCTTTACCAGGAGCTTTTGGATATGGTCCCTATGCAGCAAACAAACATATGCCTTTTAATCAAAAATTATATGACCAAGAACCAGCATATGCTGCAATGCATAATTTGTTTTTAACTAATCCTGAAAAATGGGAGGAGAATTATAACAATGGGGCATATTCTCTTTGGGCATATCCTCAAGCTATGATTACAGATGAAAAGTATGATGAGCTTTATAATAAAGAACGGGAAGATTGGTATAATAAAGTAAATCTTACAAATAGAGAACGTGAAAGTAAAGTTATAAAAGAATTTGTAGGAGACGATGTTTTATCAAATCCTAATCTTTCAGGTCACCCGCTTTTCGGAACATATAATAAATTATCTTCCGATGAAAAGAAACAATTTAATTTATATTTTGGTGATTGGGAGAATGAGGGCAGATATGTTGAATTGTTTGGGGGGAAAATACCATTGCCAAGATTTAAACAAGATGATGATGGACTTTGGACTGAAATTGAAGACGGAAGGAATCGTTCAAGTATATTTAATATGTTTGGAGATGAATGGTTAAATAAAAATAGTAGGACTCCCGATTGGATTAAAACTCCTATAAAAATAGGTATCAATAATACTGTTCCTGGTATAAGTTATGCGATTGATAGAGGAGAAGAAATATATACAGACATCCCAGAATACGAATATACAACTCAAGGGGGAGGCCTTGAGAGAGCTGGAGAATCTTTATTTACAGGATTACTTACCTTTACTGCATCTATGTCAGACCCTGTAAGTATTGGTAGCATGTTTGTACCTTATGCTTTAGGTGGAAGAATTGCTCTAGGCACAACTTCCCAAGGTATTAAGACTTTTCAAAAGGCATATAGTACATTTGCTCCTTCAAAGTTACAAACATGGTTTAATCATGCAAATAGTAATCATATACTAACTAATATGCCTCGTTTTATGCACGGAACACAAGGATATAAAATAAAAACAGGAATACAAAACTTAATCACTAGCAAAGGATTTCAAAGAACTATATATGATATTGGGGGATTTAGTACACTTGGGGCTTATCATGGAACATTACATTCAAGAAAAAATCAAAGGCTTAATTTAGGTAAATATGCAGACAATAATGGAACAATAAATGGTTGGGATACTTTTAATGACGCATGGAGAGGATATTTAAATGGTGCTTCCATGGCTCTTTTATTTAGGGGTTCAAGTCATTTATTTGGTAGAAGCAATATGCTCCAAAATTCATATTTTAAAAAAGGAACATTAAAGAGTAAAATTGCGAATTATACAACTAAAGTTGGAGAACTTGGGACTGGAGGAGCAATATTAACAACTGTCCCTATGGCTTTTGATAAAGATGTAAGACAACAATATTATGATGCAGATGGAAACTTCGATTTAGCGAAATTAGCTGCAGACACGATGATAAATACTGGTATATTGACATTATTTTGGGGAATAAGAAATTTTGATGTTAAATCATTCAGAGCTAAGGAAAAAGGGCTTGTTCACATACCAGTAGTTACCTACAAATTTAAACCTTATACTGGTGGAAAGTTTAGTGGTAACTCTAAAAGGGATGTAAGAAATATTGTTGTTAAGGCAACTGATAATAATGCAATCACTGTTCCTAGTAATAGAAGTTTTCCTAAATTCCTTAATGAAATAAAATTAGGTCTTACAGTTGATGGAGAGTATGAAAAGAATAAATTAACTAATAAGAATCATTATTCAAATGATGGTAAAAATACGCTTAAAAATTCTTTAGCGAATGTTGAAAAAGAACTTGGGCCTGAATCAGGATTTGAGTTTTTTGATGAAATATCAAAGATTGATGCAGGAGAAATAGAAACAGTTAGAGGCCTTAAGTCTATAAAGGCTATTGTAGACGAGACAATTAAAATACTTGATAAGGGAGCAATAAAAGATAGAAATGGTAATATAATAGGTATTGATGGAGCCAATATAACTGCTTCAGACCAGAATTTTCTTTTATATGTAACACCTACAGCTGTAAAAGCTTACCAAGGATATATAATGCAATACAATGATACAGATGCAGGCAAAGCTGAATATATTAAACGATTTGAAATGGAAAAGAATAATGGCAAAAAAATAAGTCCTGCTATGGAAAAAACTGTATTAAGAGCCTTAGAAATGAGACTTAATAGATTTGACCTTATATCAAGAGATTTTAATTCTATGTTACAATATGGAGATACAAAGGCAGAGCAACCTGTAGTTAATCCAGAAAACAAATCTTCTTTAGCTCCAGAATATATGGAAGTTGTTCTTGTTGAAAATGGTAAACCTATTACGGGGGATATACTTTCGGTAGAAAAAGACCAAGCTCTTAAAGGAATCGAAGAAGGTAAATTTATAAAAAAATCTGATGCTAAAAGTCAAGCTCTTGGTATAGGAGAAGTTGAATCTCCTAATCAAGGAATGGTTACTACAGCTGACCAAGAAGAGATGTTTGCTCGTATATTAAATAAAGCACTAGATTTACAAAAACCTTATAGCTCTCAAATAAAAACTACAAAAGGAGAATATCCAAAATTTATAGAGCCTTATAGAGAAGGTGAGCTTGGACATAAGTCTTTAGAGAGAAAAGTTGATAGCAAAATAACAACTTCACATATAAAAGACCCTTGGGATATCGCTGTTTTAGGCGGGAAAGAATCACCTATTGGGGCTAAAGAACTTAAAAAAAGAATCCCTGCTTTAAATAGCCTTATGGAAAGCTCAGGTAAGAAGAGTTTATCTGAAATTACTACTGATGATATTAGAAAATGGGGAAATGATAGGATTGCTGAAATTAAAAAGGAAAATGCGGGAAAACATATTAATGAGCAAAAGCCTGCGGTTATGCAAAACAATCCAATATCTAATGTTAAGAAAATTTTTGAAGCATTACAACAAAAAGGGTTTATAAAATTAAATCCTGTCACCACTGAAGTACAAAAATATTTTAGCTCTCATGGAACTAAAACTAAACAAACATTAAGGGCAAAACAAACAGGACTTCCAGAATTAAAAGTATGGTATGAGAAAATGCCTAAAATTTATGATGTGATGATGAAAAAAAATAAAGATTATCAGGTTGCTTTAGCTCTTGGCGACCATCTAAGCGTAAGGTCTATGGAAATACAAGCCCTTAAAGGCGAACATATATCAAGACATTCAAAAACGGGTATACCTTACCTAGATTTATTGACCCCTACAACTGAGGGCGGTGCTGCTAAAGGTCGGGGGGTACTTAGGCCTGTTGCTATATCTGAAGGTTTATATAATGAATTAATAAAAATTGCAGATAAAAAACAACCAGGAGCTTTATTATTCCCTGGTTATCAGAAACTTTTAACAAAAGAATTACAAAAATTATTTCCTACTCCAAAATACATAAAAGTAACTGCTAAAGACTTTAAAAATCAGCAAATTTCACTTGCACTGCGTCATGCCAATTTATCACCAGAAGAGACTAGAATATTCAATACTATATCTGGCCATGCTGGAGATGCAGCGAAAATCGTTGAAGAGTATTTAGCTAAAGCTAACATGGGAGATTTACTAAAACTTCAAGTCAAAGTAATGAAGAAAGTTAATGCCGCAAGAATAGAACTTGAAAATACTATGAAAAGTATGCCTTTAGAGAAGGCTATTGAAAAAGTTATGAAATTTGTTAAGGAAGATTTAAGTATTGGTTTATCAATAAAGGATGTTAGTGGTAAAAAACCAAATGAAATAGTTAAGACTGTTAATAAAGAGGTTAAACAAGGTGAGATTTTAACAAGTAATGTTAAAAAGAAATTTGCAGCATCTGTTGAAAAAGTGTTTAATGATTTAGTGCCTAAAAATTTAGATGTTTCAGAAAGAAGTGCAATGATATCTTTCTATGCTAAAAATGCTGGTATTGAAGATTATAATAATTTCAATTTCAAATCAGCAACTACAGAAGAACTTGTTCTATTCTCAGATAAGATAGTAAGGGAACCAAAAGTATTTACTACAAAAACACGTAATTTGGTTTCAAGAATGGAAAACATAGGACTTGCTAGGAGAATATTTGAAGCTAACAATTATAATAATGAGAGACAAAGAAGATTTATACAGTTAGCCTTCTTCCCAGAAAAAGAATTAAGTGAGGTATCTTATCTGCAACTTGACCATAAACAATCAGTTGAACTTGTTAATTTAATAAAAGGTGAAGAAACGTTAAATACAGTTTATGATGCAAAAAACAACATCATTAAAGATAAATTTGATTATGTGCATCTTGCAATAAATACAGACAATATAGCCAATCTATCTAAACAAATGCCAACAGGACTTAAAACAGCTTTATATACTGGTCTTTTAGGAACAACTCATGTAACATTCCCTTGGCTTGCAAAAAAATTAAATGCTCCTCACCTTATTAAAATCGGAGAAGATTTAAGTAATAGAAGGTTAGCCGAATCAAGAATTGGTGGCTATGTCCAAGATTTTGAAACAACTATCTATAAAACAATTTATAACTTTGCAAAAGAAAAAGGTGATTTCAATAGATTGCGATTACTTATGCCTAGTGTTATAAGAGGCGGTACAATTGGAATTGGTAAACTAAAAACTTATGTTCCTCTTGTTTCTTTGCCTGATGTTCAAACAGTTGTTAGGTCTTTAGCTGGAGATGAGCAATATAAATATAAGTATGGAATGAAAATTTTTGATAATCACATTAAACATAACCTTTGGAGTCTTGACCCTAAAAGATATAATGATTTAAAAGAACACGTATTAGCACATCCAGAGGATAAAGTCGGAGTAAAAAGATTTGAAGCAGCAAAACCTTTTCATGAAGGTGTTTATGTTACGGAGAACAATTACAAAGAACTTGGTCTTACAAAAAAAGCAATTGGTAGTTTAAGAACAGATACGATGGAAAGTTATATAGCAAGAGAATGGCATAAATATACAGATAAATTATGGGACCATACACTGCTTGTTCTTAGAAAATCTATGACTGAGGCACGATGGGATACTTTTATAAAAAAATATCCATTGGTAGAAATTAAGAAGCATTTTTATGTACCAATAATACATACAGAAGTATTTGGAGACCATTATGGATTTGGTCAAATAAACCTTGATAAAAAAATATTAAGACGTGGAATTTCTCATGCAAAAAAACATGCAAAAGAAAAATATGGCGATAAACCAACACAAAAACAAATAGATGAGTTTTTAGAAATTGGAAAGCTTGAAGCTTATTCAGATGTAAATGTAATGCAATCATCTTATCAAGGAAATAAACAGAACCCTAAGCATATTCTAAGAAGAAGATTTTATACAGGAGAGAGAGTTTTTATAGAAAAACAAAATAAATGGGTTGATGCTATTGAACATGACTATGACATGTCTATTAGACCTCATGCTGCGACAATGGCAAAAACCATAGCTAACATAGAATATTTTCCTTTTCTAGTAGGTATTCCTGGTTTAAAATTCAATCACAATTACCCAAAAGTTTTAGCTGAGCTCTCAAATAGAGGTGGGGCAGTAGGAAGTTATATTAACGATATGATATTAGCTGAAACAGGATTAACTCCACCATCAAATAAAGTAATAGCAACCACTAACGATGTAATAACAGCTATGAACAAATATGCAAGTAGAATAATATTAATGGGTGTTAGGTCTCCTCTTAAAAATTTATTAATAGGCTCTAATCAAAACCTACTAGGATGGGACACACATAAAGTCTTATATCAACATACCCGTTCATTGTCATATAGAAATAGAATTGAGGCAAGAAAAACAGGCTATATGGGTCTTAGTTTATCTAAATTAACAGAAAATGAAGATAAATTGTTATCAGTTATATTAGATAAAATGTGGCATACATTTAAATTCCGTTCAAGTGAAGAAAGTACAAGGCTTTCATCTATGTTTCTTGCCATGGATGAAGTTCCAGCACTTACCGATGCATTAAATAGTAAAAATCCAAAAATTGCAGCAGAGGCTTATGATAGAGCCACAACTTTATATGAAGTGCTAGAGACACCTATAGAAATATCTAAAGATATTATAATTAAGGGCGGGGAATTAGAAATATTAAAAAAATTAGGTACAGATATTGATTTTAAATATGACATTACAAAGAAAGATTTTGGTGTAAATAGGCTTATAACTGTCAATAGAGATTTAACACCAATGGAACGTAAAATACTTAAAGATGAAATTGAAAAAGTACATTTTAAAATAATATCAAGGGCTCATGAAAAAGCTCAAGGTTCAACAGCACCATTAGACCAACCTCTTATTATACAAACACCTATACTATCAGGTGGCGCTTTGTTTGCAAAGATGGCTATAAGAGCTACTGAATGGACATTTAGAGGTATAAACGATGCAAGAAAACATAATAATTGGAACAAAATTTTTGGATATGGAGCTGGTATATTTGCTACAGGTTTAGGGCTTCTTGCGTTTGACGAATTACTTAAAGGACTTCCAAATCCACGTGAGCTTGACAGAAAAGATTGGAAAAAGATTTTTAGGATATTAAAAACAGCTGAACAGGGAGGTATTGCTTCAATTTTCTGGGGAATAGCAGAAGGTAAAATGCCTATGGGTAATCCTGTATTTGGATTTGCACAGGTTCAAGTAGTACAGGAAGTTGGTAAATATTTACTTGAAAAGTTTACACAGACAACTGAAGCTGTTGGTATAAAACCTGAAGCGGTGAGCAGGATTCTTGGTAGAGATTTTGCACAATATTTTATCTCGATGAAACCAGGCTGGAAAGCAGAAAAGGATTTAATATCTGCAGTAAATGGAGCATATAGAGAATGGAGAGCAATTAAAGAAAATAAGATGTCTCCCTACAGAAAAGAATCAAAAAGATTGAATGAATGGGAAGAACATTTTTATACCCACGTAATGCCACTTTCATCAAAACCACAGATTGTAAAAAACCATATAAACTCTGCTGAATATGCAGAAATTAAAGATGCTTTTGAATTAACAGAATTTGAAAAAGATGGAGACTTTACACGTATCAATGAAATTGTATTTTCTACATTTCAATCTTTATATTGGCAAAAGATAGCAGCCAACTATCCTCCTGATGAAGCTATAAAGTTGGCTCAACAATCAATTGAGGCAAAACTATTAGCATTAGACCCAATATTAAACGGAATTGGACAAAGCGGTAAACATAAAAGTTGGTTTTCAATTAGAGATGGATATATGAAATATTTAATAGAAACAGCTATAGCACAAGGAAAGGATAAAAATCACTATCTTGTGCCTCTTGCTAATCAAAAAATCATTTATGATAAGAAAATAAAATCTTTCTATAAACAATTTCCTGGCTGGATAAGAAAAAATAAATCAAAAGAAATGGAAGCCTTTATGTTGAAAGCTATGACAAATATACACCCAAAAACATGGGATTTATTAGGACTTCCAGATATGAATACAGAACTTCTTAAACGATTTAAAAAAGATTTAAATAAATAATTCCTTTATTGGCAGCAATACCATCTGACTTACATTATTATCGCCTCCCATTACCATTTTTATATCACCGCTTTTATGGAGCTTTTTTATCTTTTCCTTTAGTTGGTCTACTTTAAGTAAAAATCCGCCCTCTATGACCCCTTTATAAGCCAGTAAATGTATCCATACGGTTGATTCAGTGGTTGATAAGCCTGAAGGTTTACCATTACACCTTATTTCTATAGCAATATTGCCTGTTGTTTTCCAAATATCTCTTTCTGTTTTTACTTCTATTTTTGAGTTTCCCTCTAATACATCAGATACAAATTCTTCTCCC
>VTLG01002412.1_pt1 | contig 32553 bp, 47 predicted proteins | sample 4694571 | NCBI WGS metagenome assembly VTLG01 (sample SAMN12604809, study PRJNA352737) | marine metagenome | biome: ENVO:00000447; feature: ENVO:00000209|ENVO:00000569|ENVO:01000036; material: ENVO:00002151; isolation source: viral sequences binned using virsorter ...
TATCAAAAGATGATGGAGAATTTTGATGGCAATAGAATTAATCTGTTATGAATGTGGTACTGAATATTGGGGTCCAAGTATAGGTGCAAAATGTGGTAGTTGCGATTACATTTTCAGTACAATGGATAAAATAAATTATCGTGATTTGACAGCATTTTTAGAAAAAAGAAAGGAAAAAAATATGCAAAAGTTTTTGAGTATGGCTGATGTAAAAGCTAAAATAAATCCTGATGAAAATTTATTTTCAAGATCAGAGTTAATAAATATAAAAGTAGCTATGGAGTTTATTCAAGAAAAATTCTATTACGAAAAAGAAGATAAGAAATCTAATACGTATAAAAATTTAATGGCTATAAGGAATAAATGTATCAATGCCCTCGAAAAGTAAAATCAAAGGTAACTATCACGAGAACTGGTTTTTAAAATTATTCCAATCATGGAAGATACCTTGCAAAAAAGTTCCCCTCTCAGGTAGTCTGGGAGGAGAACATACTGGCGATTTAAAAGTTACAATCAACGATAAAGAATATATTGTTGAAGTAAAATACAGAGCAGTAGACAAATTTCCTAGTGTTTTCAAGGTGTTACAAGGAAAAGATATTGCTTTATATAAACGTAAGACTGGCGACCCTAAATGGGTTGCTATAATCCCTGATAAAATTATGGAGGATATTATAAATGGGTAACGTAAAAAAACAATTACAAGACTATTATGATCGTGTAGTACAACTTGATGGTCTTGAGCATCAAATAGATATTGCAGATGATGTGTCACAGATACAAAGATTCATCAACTACAAAATGAAACCAAAGTTCCAATCAGAAAAAGATCTATGTAATGATATTGCAGTAGAACTTTGGAATGAGCATTGGAGTAAATACAATGCACCACTTAGATAAAGATTGGCTACCTAGCCAAGAAGTCATGAACAGATATAAGGAGGTTAACCATGACAGAGAAGCAAAATACTTCAAACATTTCTACATTAAGAACCAATATAGAAGATCCGACTGGGATCAAGAGTATTGCAAATGGTGTGACAAACAACTTAGTCGCAAAAGAAATAATACAAAAGTACTCAGAGAAACCAAACAATCACACGAGGACAATTCGTTCTACTATCGAATCATTGCTGAACTGTCAGATAAATGAAAGAGTAAACAATTCATATACGTTTTTCAGATGGGATATGCCTTGCATATCTGAAGTAGCTGATGCACTTGTTGCTCGTGAAGAGTCAGTAACACAGCTAATGCGATACTGTATGTCAGTAGCAGATCCAAAAGATATTGAGAAATGGATTGTCGAGGTAATGGTATGCACTACAAAACAATCAGCACTAACAGAAAAAGACATGGCTCTCAAAGCTCGTGTGTATGCAGGTAAGTTGTCACACATACCTGCGGACATACTCAAGTATGCTTGTGACCAGATATGTTTGAACAGCAAGTTCTTTCCATCACTAGCAGAGATCTATGAGTTTGTTCAACCAATGCTTTACTATCGTAAGTCATTAGTTGAATCTGTATCACATCAATTAATAGGAGCAAAAGGATATTGATATGACCCTAGCAAAATGGCAAATAGAAGATATGGAATCGTTAGAGGGAAGAGATCTTATGTATTTTCTTCTTGATTGTTATGACAAAAATGTCATTGAAGGCGATAACATTACACAATTTTTAACTGAAAATATTAGTGATAACGTGGTCAAGGAATACATAAAGGAGGAAGCCTATGACAATTAATAAAGACTTAATGTCAGTTCATGTGGCAGAAGTATCTGCAATGACAGTTGATGAATTTCAAACTGCTTGTGAAAATTATAAAATATCTGCTTGGGAAATAGATCATATGGTCTATGACTTAGCAAAAGCATTAACCCTATCAAGGAGTAAAGAAGATGGAAGAAAGATTTGAAGATGTACCAGTAGAAGTATCTGATCGTGACAGATACGGATATGTAAAATTAAATAGTTATTATGATTTTTTTCAAACTCAATTATTTACACCTGATAAAAATGACATCTTGCAACCTGCGGGAATGTCATCTACAAATAAAGATTATATCTAATTCCTTGCAGGATTTACCTTTAAGTGAATCATTTACTTCTGTCAAATTTAATTGATTCACCCCCTGCAAGGATACCAATTCTATATAGCTTTAAGTCAAGTAAGGTCTTTCGTATCCTGAAACGGAAGCTATATAGATACTTACAACAATGTGTCATGTTTAGGATAAAACTTCCAATCCTTGTAAGCGAAGTTTAGGCACATTGTTGTACTAAATACTTGATAACATTACATAATTAGTGTATGCTGATAGCAACAATGGAGGCAATAATGGCAGTAGAACTAAGACTATCTGCTCATGCTGAGGACTACATCAGAGGTTCTGATATGGTATCAATCATGAGTGGTAAATGGAATGAACTTTGGAAAATCAAAACAGGTAAGATTGGTCGTGTAGATTTATCACACGAGTTTCATGTCTTGCTTGGTGTTGAAACAGAAAACTTTAATCTCATGTGGTCACAACGAGCATTTGATTATGAATGGTCAGCACAGAAAAAATTTCAAATGATGTATGGTAGCATACCATTTCAAGGTACAGTTGATGGCTACGACAAAGACAAACATATGATTATCGAATGCAAACATACTCATGGCATGAATACTATGGAGAATATGATTAACTTCTATATGCCACAAGTACAATTTTATCTTTACATTTCACAAGCTAGACAATGTTTGTTGTCTGTTATACTTGGTAATAGATATGAAGCAGTTATCATTGATGAAAGCATACAATATCAAAATGATATGCTTGATAAGATCAAAGCATTTTGGGAATATGTCGTACACAAACAAGAACCGGAAGATGTATATCTCAGAACAAGTCAAGCAATCAAAGATGCCATACCTATCAATGGCAAGACAAAGCGAGATGTATCAAAGAGCAACAGTTTTACTGAGGCTTGTACTGATTACTTGCTACATGAAACTACAGCAAAATTATTTGAGAATGCAAAGAAGCTTCTCAAAGAAGAGATCAAGCCTGATGAAGCTGAGATCTATAATGATCGTATATCCGTCAAGCGAGATAAACGAGGGTCAATTCGTATCACAAAGAAAAAGGGTGAGTAGACCCAACTCACCCTATAACCTATCTGTATAATGGAGGTAATACATGACAGATACTAAAAGTAATATCAAAAAGCCGACACCTAGTAAAGTGTATAACTTACGAAGTGCAATGCTTGAGTTCCAAAAACTATCGGTGACTGCCAAGAAAGATGGCAAGAACCCACACTTCAGAAGTAACTATTCTAAACTTGAGTCTGTTATTGAAGCAGTTAATCAAGGTAATCAGTTTGGTTTATTCTTTACTCAAGAGATTGAAGTGAAGAACTATCAAAGAGATATTGTAGTAGTTACTACTGTACGTCATATAGATGATGACAATACATATGTATCAAAGCTACCAATACTTCTTGATGATGTAAGTATGAAGAATCCTCAGAAGATTGGATCAGCTATTACATATGCAAAGAGATACACATTACAAGCTGTGTATGGTCTACCATCAGAAGATGATGATGGTAATGAGGCAAGTAAGCCAAACGTAAACATATCCAAACCAATACCAAAAGGAGAAGATGATGGATTATGATAATACAGATAGAGGTAGCTTTTTCAAACCACGAGCAGATGAAAGTCTGCTTGTGCAAGGCAAACTCAACAGCAATGGTAACGAATACAGAATGGTAGTTATCAAAGCATCATTGCCAGATGGTGGCAATGCCAGAGATTTGTATGTCAAAGTTGGTACGTTGTTTGAGAATGATAAATCTCTAAACGAAAAGTCACCTGACTTTAGTGGACCTATTGAGTTACCTAACCAAGAAAAACGTAGGTTAGCTTGTTGGAAAACTGTATCCAATGATGGCAATACAAAGTTTTTGTCTGCTCGTATCGGTGATAAGACACCACGAGTAGGTGATGATGAAACTAAATGGGATCGCAAAGTCAATGATGGCATTGAAGATACAGATATGGAGGCATTAGATGAAGTACCATTCTAGTGAAGCAAAGGCTAGAACCCATGATCCTAAAACATCATGGGAAGCCGCAGAAAAAGTTGACACCAATAGACTTGAGAAGATTGTCCTAAAAGCAATCCAAGCACATGGCGAAAGTGGTGCTACTCACGATCAAATATTTCAGTATCTTAGTATGAGATTCAAAGATGTTTATCGTGAGGGTAGTATCACACCTAGATATGCTACCCTAGAACGTAAAGGTTTCATCAAGAGAGATGGCACTACTCGTAAAGGTAGAGCAGGAAGAAGCCAACTTGTCATGTTTTATCAGGATACTGGGTACAGAGAGGTAATAAGCGAAAAAAAGTCTTGATTTAAGAGCCATACAGAGGGGGTAAAGACCTCCTCTAGTATGATTGTACCCTAGAATTACGTTGATTCACCCACACTTTTCATTTCGTCAACAAGCCTCATAGCTCTATTTGGTACTTGTTTTGCCCACTTTGAGTCTGTCATTTCGTATGCGGCTTCGTACCAGTCACGATTATCAACAGCTTTTTTCATTTTATGGAAACGAGATAGTCTTGGTCTACCCATATTGAACATCATGTTAGCTATTATGTGCTGTACTTTCTCTGGTAGATCATCAAAGTTATTATATAAAAGTTTACATTCATCAATAGTAACTTCAATATCTTGGTCAAACAGTTCGTTTACTCTCTTCTCAGATACTTCTGTGCCTACTGGCTTACCATATTCTTGATCCCACTCAGTAACAAGATGTCCTATCCCAACAGTAGGTAGATTTAAGTGGTCAAGATACACAGCATTAACACAGCCTTCATCTCGTTTTAATTCTTCTCGTAATAATTCTATGTTCATTTTGTCATACCTTTATACTTTTCAAATGTACGGAGTCCACCCAAGCCAAGCATACCCATCAACACAGTCATCAAAGATCCCATATCAAACTCAGGCAAAGCAGGGAGAGAAAAACCAAACATGGTAGCAAAGAATAAAATAAACTGTGACAAAACAAAGTGCCACATCAAAGCAATGCCACAAGTCCAACCAATAAAAGGTCGCCATGATGCAACAAACCAATGTCGTGATTGTGCTTCAGCTTTGTTAACTTCTATCTGTGACTTAGCAAGTTCTTGTGCATGACGTTCAGCCATAGTAGCTAACTCATGTGCAAGTTTATTCTTAGTATCTTTGTCCTCTATAAATTTACCAAGTAACTTTGTAGCAGGACCAATCAATGCTTGTATCATTAGTACACCCTCACTTTCTTTTCGTCTACTCGTGGCACAAGTTTACAAATGCAGTTGTATTCCATGTTCTCACCAGTAGCACTATCATATGTTTGTTTACTTAAATACTCTGTATAAAATGTGCAGTCAGCAACATTTCTAAAATATATTGCACCTGATGCTACACCATTAAGATAACAAGCCAACATAAATGCAGTCATATAATACCTTTCTTCTTAGCTATTACTGCAAGTACAGTTACTACACCTGCAAGTAAAGTAGTTATTAGTATAATCAAAATAATTTTTAAAACTAGTTCTTTGATTTCTTCTCTTCGTTTCTTAGCTTTTTCTGCGGCTTCTTTCCTAGCTTTACGAGCCTCAGCACAATATGCTTGATAGTCAGTCCACAACCCTGCTCTACCATATAATTGCATATATTCTCGTAGTTTATCATGTTTCACTCGTATCTGTTCAAGTGCCATAAACTCTTCAAGATCATTGTCAGTTTTGCCTAATAAATTAGTCCAGATACTATTACGTTTTCTATGTAAATCTTTCTGTAGTTGATCTTCAGCACTCACAAAACGACTTATGGCAGATCCTGCTGAGGCTATATCTTTACCATTTTCTAATGTTTGTTTGATGACTGCAAAAGCACTATTCGCTACCATTAGCATTTCAAGCACAGTGTCACCTCACATTCAGAACCTTATCTATCTTATCTTCTAGTCTGTGCAAGGCTTCCATCACACGACCAGAGGTATCACGCAAGTCTTGTCTTGTTGCGTATTCTTCTCTTGTTTTATTAAGAAGTATTTGTAATCGTTTTACTTCTGTAAACATTTTATTAAATGCCCAAGCAAATGGCATGATGATTAGTGTTAACACTACATTCCATATAATAGTGCCATCAATCTCCATCAATCAGCTTCTTCTATCTTGTTGCCTTCAGCTACCCATTCAAGGATTGCTTGGTAGTGTCTGTTATCTGTGTCCATTGGAACAGACATATCTTGTCCATCTATAGTAGCATTTACACTTACATTTTTTCCATCAGAGTTTTTAAAGTATTTAGCTTTTGTAATATTTATATTATCCATAATATCCTCTACAATTCTGAATCCCAATGTAAATAAGCATTTGCATCATTACTAAATCTTAATGTAGCAGAGCGACCAGATGTTCCCCCACTACCACCACTAAATCCTATTTCTGAAACTTTACCATTACTGTCAGAAGATACAGCAGTTTGATTTACAGTAGTATCACCACCCAAAACTGCCCAATCGCCTGATTTAGTAACACTTGGTGCAGACCTCATTTCTACTGGGTGCTTGTAAGGTCCAAGCATAGCGCCACTTGTATAATTTGTTACTGTACCAATATTACAATAAGCAGTTCCACCAGTTTTATGAAAATACCTTTTGCAAAGTTGTAGTTCTTCCCCAAATGACCTATGCTCAAATGGTGTGGCTTGTGAGCCAAGTTCAAATTGTAAGCCAGTTAAATAAAAAGTACCTGTTTGTGCAATAAAATTTACTTGGTCACTAAAAGCAAAATCATCTGTATTTGCATACGCACCCCAACCTGAATGTGGTGTTCCTGCATAATCACTTCCTGCTGCTAATATAAAATTTATATTTAGACCTGCACCATTATCATTGTCTATAACACCTGTTGTATCACCATCTATTGTAATAGTTTTGTGTTCCCAAGTATCTGCTGATGATATTGTAAAACTTTGAGTGTTAGACCTAGTGTCATCAGTAAGGTAAAACAAAACACTATATTTACCTGTAAGACTGCTACGAACCCAAAAAGATAATGTTGTTTTCTTTGCATCAGATGTACCATAAGCTAAAGATTGTAAATCTTGTGCTTCCATTCTGTATTGTATGTTTGCAAATTCATCACTAGATAAAGCAGTTTCTTGTGTGGTTACTTCAAATTTAAAACTATTAGAAAATCCTTCTCCACTAGGAACAGTAGAGGATTGTGATTGTGTGAAAGCAAGTTGGTCTAAATTAGTAGTGTTTACCTTAATTCTATCTACAGTGGCATAGCCAGTAGAAGTAGAACTTGTTGCTCTCTGTGCCACTTGCATTGCACCATTGATGATAATATTCCTTCGCCCACCAATCTGACTATTGGTTAGGACTTCACCCATCTTTGCTAATTCTGCTGCTTTGGTCATTCTGCATTCTCCAATGCTGTAATTCTAGCTTCTAATTCTTGTATGGTTTTGACTAGTAAAGGTACAAGTTTGCTTTGGTCTATGCCTTGATACTTGGGTATTGTGTTGCCATCTTCATCTAATTTGTTGTCACCAACAGAAACACCATCAGGTAATTGCTCACCCTCTTCCCATACTTCTAACTCATTATGTGTGCCAGTTATTGCTTCAGGCACTATTGATTGCACTTCATGTGCTAAGAAACCATCTACTGTAGTGTCTGCATCTACTTTAAAATTAAATCTTGCAGGTTTTAATTGTTTTAATCTTGTTGTGGCATCAAAATTATATGATACATTTTCTTTTAATCTGTAGTCTGATGATGTGTTGTAAGCTGTTGAAGTTCTGTTTGATGTTATAGTTCCTACTTCGGTAACACCTGAAGTATTATCTTTTTTAAATTGTATCATTTTTTCTGATTGTGCTACACTACTTGTGCTTCTTATAGCAAAACCCACTTGTGCATTACCATCATGTGAAGTGACTAACCTAGCATCAGCAGTACTATAAACACTTGAATTAAAAATAATATTACCATTGGTGTCTATTCGCATACGTTCTGTTTCATTTGTATGAAATTCAAGGGCATTATCAGAATTATTATGTCTTATTCTACTTAGTGTATGATTGTCAGTATCGCCCATAAGAATACCAACCTTCCTTGATGTACCACCTTCTAAGCCAATATACATATCAGCAGAAGTATCTTTAATATGCAATCTTCTTACTGGAGTCGTTTGCCCTATTCCTACTTTTTCTGAACTATCTATAGTAATAGCAGTAGCATCAGCATTATCGTCTATACCTTGTGATGTAAAAGCACCACTAACAGTAAGAGTACCACCCATAGTAACATTGCCATCAAACGTACCACCATCTTTTTTACTTATCGTGTCTGCTACACCAAATACATCATACACAGTAATTACAATCAAGTCATCAGCACTAGCACCTTGTGCCAATACAACAGACGTACCACTTGTACTTGTATAATCTGCACTACCTAGCAACACACCATTCTGAAATACATCTATGTAGTTTGTATCTGCATAAGATAAAGTTACACCCTCGCTACTTGCACCAGTAAATGTAGTCTGACTAGCAGTAGCAGTATAGGTATGTACTCGTCTTACTCCGTTGCTTGGACTTGTTCCTATGTATGGCATTTTTTACCCCTTTGGATATTTGTCTTTAACTGCTTTGATAGTTGCTTTCCAACCATCAATGCCATTGTGATATAAGTCATCTAACTGGTCTGCTATAGATGGATATTCACCTGCTCTGTTTCGTTGATAAACATTATTATCGTATGCAGTTTGCAATTCTTTTTGTTTTGCAAGTATATCTGATTCAGTTATAGGTGTAGTTCCATCATGCCATGTAATATCTTTTGCATTTTCACCATTTACAGTACATTTTGCATTTGGATTAATTGCAAGTATAGAATTTAATATATCTGTCAACCTGCAATCTCCATAACAACAATACTACTAGCACCTCTACCACCTTCAGCCGCATCATCAACATCTGCTTGAGTTCTGTTTATATAATATGCACCATTACCATCTGTTTCAGCTTGTAACTTGTAAGTTTGCTCACTTGTGCTAGAAGGTGAATCAAGATAATTTATAAAACCCATAAAAGCAGTTTCTTGACCTGCATTTGTAGCACCATTAAAATAATCATCTGCTCCATAAAAAGACACCCTTTGCCTATTACTTGCAGCATCACCTACAAATGTAGTTGAATTTCCACCTGCTAATTTAAATTTAGGAGAAGCATTAACTGCTGCTCCCCAACAAAAACTAACCATAATCAAAACTTTACTTGAAGTTGCTCTTGGAGTAATGTTCACAGACAACCCAGAAACATCTTCAAAACTGGTACTGGTGCTACTTGTTGTGTCTGTTTTGATGGCTTGAACAACTTGTATAACACTACCTGCCGACATATTAGAGTCTGTTAACTGGAAATTAACAGACGTAGGGAATACTGTTGTTATTTGTTGTCCTATATATCCCATATTAACTCCTACTCACTAATTGCATCAACAACCGATACCCAAACATCAGCAGAACTTGCAGTATTACTTTTTACTTTGAGTGCATCACCTGACACCATAACTATTTTCGCACCACCATCAAGAACCTGCAAAGCACCCCCTGCTGGTATAGGCGCATCTTTAACTATATGTATGTCGTTTGATCCATCATTGATGTAAACTTCTACTGTTATCTGTGATGAATGAACATTAGCTACAGTTATGCCAACTATGGCATCATCTGAATTTGCAGTCCTTAGTGTCGTAGCACCAGTTCCAACTGCATTTGCTGTATTTCTTTCAAAATCTTGTGCCATTTGTTACTCCTTTAAAGTGCAATAGCCATAGCTGTTGCAAATCCTTTTGTTGCTTTAGCTGATATTGTTCCTATATTACTTGCTACTGTATTTACATCTGAAATATTAGAAGCAACTGTAGTTACATTACTTGCAACACCTGCTACTGAAGTAACATTGCTACTAATTCCTGCAACTGTTGTAACATTACTTGAAATACCTGCTACTGTTGTTACATTGCTTGATACACCTGCTACTGTTGCAATGTTTGTAACTACACCACTAGCACCTAATGTAGCCATATTAGTTACGTTTGCTGATGTTGCTAATATATTAAGATCAGTAACAATGTCTGATGTAGCAAGAGTATTCAAATCACTTACAATATCTGATGTAGCAAGTGTGTTTATGTCTGATACAATATCACTTGTTGCAAGTGTATTAAGATCAGACACTATATCACTAGTCGCAAGAGTATTTAAATCAGAAACAATGTCACTTGTAGCTAAAGTATTCATATCAGCTATAACATCTGAATTTGCAAGTAAAGCCATGTCTGCAATTACATCACTATCAGCAAGTAAAGCCATATCTGCCACAACATCAGAAGTTCCTAGCAATGCCATGTCTGCAACAACAGCACTTGTACCTAATAAACCCATAGCTGTTACGTTAGCACTTGTTCCAAGATGACCCATTGCTGTTATGTTTGCACTTGTAGCAAGTAAACCCATGTCTGTTACTACTGCTGATGTACCTAATAAAGCTATAGACGCAGTAACATCAGCTAAACTTTGTACAGCAGTAATAGTTGGACCTGCTTCAGCCGCTCCAGTAGTAGCATTAAATCCTAAAACTGTGCCAAGTCTTGCAGACTTTAAAGGCAATTCTAAACTTACAGCATCATCTGAGTCTTGTAATCTAATTGCTCTATTAGCTGAGTCATTAAAATCAGATTGAATAGCTGTAATAGTATCTAACTCTGTATTAAGTTTTGCTATTTCAAAAGCACCTGAACTTGGAAAGTCCGTTGTCCGTGACAAAGGTACTGCCCTTGTGATAACTACAGTACTGCCACCAGTAGCACCAGTTACAGAAGTTGTTACAGTTCCAGTAGAACCATCACCCCCTGATACAGTATATAAAGTTGTATTACTTGTACTTGCATCAAAGGTACGTTCAGTATTATCAACAAATACATTAAGATCTGTTGATCCAGTAAAGAATACAAAAGGCACAGCAAATGAGGTTTGAGTCGCACCTTGAGATACTGCGTAACTAATTCTTGGTGTATTTGCACTTAAAGCTATAGTCATTAAAATCTATTCCTCAGTAATCTATCTATATCACTTTCGTCTGTATCTTGCAACATTCTTCCAAATTCGTTAACATAATCTCGCAAAAACCACAATCTCATAAATGGTAAATTTTTAACAAATTGTGACGCACCTTTCATGTCACCCTCTACTGCAAACTTGTATGCACCCTCTGTAAGATCGTATCCAATACTAGGACCTGCACCACCTATAGCAGTAAAAGCATCTACATAACTTGGATCTTGTGGAAACTTTGGCTGTAATAAACCCATAGATATATCAGGTCCATCTAGTGCCAATGAAGTTTGCATTGCTGTATAAAAAGCATCACTATATATTGCCGCTAATCCTGAGGCATCAAATGCTCTAGCCATTTTATCTTCTATTGACATTTTATCCCAAAGATAACTTGTACCTGCTAAATCATATTTAATAGACAATGACATATATCCTAATCCCATACCAGTAATCATAGCAATGGCTCTATTTTTAGCTTGTCCAGTTGCCATAGCCGCTGTAATTTTATTAGCCGCCGCAAAACTATAACTAAAAAATTGGAATGGTAATCCTGCTAAACCAGTTTCTACTCTAGTGTATCCCCTAAATCTAGCATCTTCTTTTAATCCAAACTTTTCTCCAATCCATGATGGAATATATGCTACACCATCAGAGATAATTGGTTTATCAGCAGGTGTACCCATAACCACAGTATTAGCAACACCTGAGTTCATAGCTACTCTAAATTTATCAACAGTAGTTTCTGAAACTTTACGTTGTTTTTTTATTTCTTCTAATGCTAGTTTATTTATTCTATTTTCATACTCAGCTTTACCACCCTTTTTTCTTAAATCTATACCAAGACTTTTAGCTGAATTATTTGTGTGCATTATTTCGTGCATAATTACAAAATCTAACCAATCTTGTGGCTCTTTAAACTCTGTTATAGATAAAGGTTCAACACCTTCTAACTTAGGGTTAGTCCATGCTTGTGACTCAAACATTTCACCTTTAATATAATCTCTATCAATAAGTATAGAATTATCTTCTTTTCTAAATAATGCAGGAATATATCTGCCATCTCTTGTTTTACCAGTATTACCATAAACTATCTTAGCCGCTGTATCAGGAAAAACTATGCCAGTTGTCCATTTGTCTGTATTTGCTAAATACATACCACCTTCTGACATCTCCCAACCTGCACCTGCTATTTCTCTACTAGTATCTTTATCTATTCCATAACGTCTTAGATACTCAATGTCTTTAGCAGTAGCAGTACCATTATGTTCTTTGATACTAAACTCAATAAGTTCATGTTGTCTAATGATACCATCTAGTTTTTTTATTACATTAGTAATTGGTGCTAAACCATTAAGAATATAAAATGCACTTCTAGCTTTTGTTCTGAATCCAGTTTCAAGAGGATTATTAGTTAAGTCCTCTACAAACTTCATATGTGCATCACCTTGTAATATCTCTAATGCTTCAGCCGCAACTCTAAGTTCTTTTCTTGTCATTCTTACTTTTGAGTCTGATAGTATTCCATACAAACCTTTAAATACATTTTTGAGTTCATGTTCCATGAATACTTTTGCGGCATCTGGAATACTAGATATACCTGCTGATCCTAAATAATTTAGCTGTGCTAAATCTCTTAAAAGATTAGCAAACTTCATATCTAATCTTGCAGGATTAGTTAAAACTCTACCAACAACACGATCATATGAATGTAAAAAGTTTTTTCTAAATTTATTTATTTCACGCATTGACCTACCTGCGTTTAATAAATCATCATCTATGTCATCAAGCACTTCATCTATAGTTCTGCCACCATACTTTTTACTAAATTCATATTTAGGTGCTACTCTTTGTGTATATATTCTCATAACTTGTACTGGATTTACTTCTATAAAATCAGTAACTAAAGCATTAGGAATATCTAACTCTCTATGTCTAAAATGTGATGATTTGCCATAACCATAAAATGCAAAAGAGTCATCTGTAAGATCAGCACCCTCTTTAGTTATAGCTTTTATTGTACTATCTACTCTTTTACTAATAGCTTCAGGTCTAGTTGCTCTACTTATTTCTTCAGGTGTTTCAGCAGGTCGTCTAAGTTTAGTGCCATCTGCCTTAGTGACCATAATAGTAGGATTTGTTCTAAACCATTCAGTTAAAACTTGACCAAATCTTTCTCTATTATTTTTAATTTTTTCTACAGACCAATATCTAGGAAAAAAGAACTCTTCATTTGCAGGTAATACTGTACGTTTTTTTGCATCTTTTAAATTTATATCTAAATCTTTTAAATCAAAGTTATTTTTATTAAGTCTGCTTATTATAGTATTTTTCTTAGCTAATAAAGAATCAGGCAAAAATGTACCCTTTGCTTTTTTCATTTTTAAATTTTCTAAAAACTTAAACTGTTCTTCTGTAAGACCTATTTTATCTGATCTTCCTGCAAACTGTGCATCTAATTCATCTAATATAGCTGTATATTTTGCTGTCATTTCTTGATCTAATACAGCTAACTTTTGTAATTCTTTTACATCTCTAAAAACTCGTAATTGTTTTTTTTGTATCTCTTTCACAATAGATGATGTACTACCAATAATACCTTCATCTCTTAATCTTTTTTCCCATCTTTGAAAAAATGTATCTATTTGAGATTTAACTCTTTTTTCAATATCTGTAAGAGGCTCTTGTTTTAATATCTTAGTATATGTTGACTCTAACCAACTATGATATGTAGTTCTTTTCCTTACTCGTGATACTACATCATCTAAATCAATATCCATTGCATAAAGATTTTTACCAAACTGCTCACTATAAATAGTTCTTAATATATCATGTGTAGCTACCCACTCACCTTCTCTTATTTTAGCAAGTTGATATACAGAGTTATTAGTAGCTAATCCAAACTTGTTTTTTACAAGTGTCATGCCACTATCACCAATCAAATCTACAAATGCTTCTTTAACTATTGTTGGTATTTTACTATCTTGTAAAACTACTTTTAGTGGTGTTGGTATTGCTTTGTATAAAAAGCTATCAGTAAACCAATTCTTTTCTAATGATACTGGATCAGCTAATTCTGTATTAAGTTGTGCATCTTGTTCTACTCTTCTGAAAGAAAGCTCTGCATCAATCTGTGATAGTATTCTTTGATTAGTTTCTAAATCTTCTACAGTTTTGTTATATTTATTACCAAGTTCTATTTGTTTTTCTAAATCTCTAATAGTGCTTTGAATAACAGTTTTTTCTCCTGCTTTTGTAGTTTTAGCTAGTCTTTCTCTTGCATTTTTTAGATTTTCTTTGAGTCGTGGCAAATCATCAGCAATAAGATCATGACCTTTTTGTTTCATATCTGCCAATCTTTTTTCATTACCAAATTTTTCTTTTGGTAATTGTTTCTTCAAACCTTGTAAATATTCAGTAGTATATCTTGGTGTTGACTTACCACTCTTATCTACAATAACTTCTTTTTCTACAGAAAATGGTCTATCAGATTTACTTTCTTTTGCCTTTTGTAAAAGAGTAGCATCAGGTGTTTCATCTACTTGTTTAATTAAATCCAGTGCATCTTCTTCTAATTTTTTTATTGCACCAACTTGTCTACTAACTACTGCACCAATAGCACCACCTATTAATGCACCACCTACAAAAGAAAATGCCACATTACCTGCGGCTTCATCAATAGTTCCTAAAGGATCAAAAGGCAAACGACCTGCTTCTTGCAATCCAGTTAATAGTGCCACACCTCTACCAGTACGAAAAGCGGCAGTTGCGGCATTAACTGTAAAGCCACCAAAAGGTATTGCAAATAAATTTATAGGATCAAATATACCTGCAATTAATTGTGTAGGAATACTACTTTCTGCAAGTATCTGTCGTCTTTCTTTATTTTCATCTATCTGAGTTTTTAACTCTCTCATATGCTCTTCATTCTTAGCATCAATAAGTTCTTTAGCATATTCTTCATAACCCATCATATCTGTTAATGGATTATAATCAGGATCTTCTTCATCACGAAATCTAACAGCATTAGTGACAGCATCAATTAAAGGCATATAAGAGTATCCTAATTGTGCTTGTGCTGTGTCATAAATAGAATGACCATCATCAGTATCTAATGTAAATTGTGGTGTTGAGCCACGAGTTTGTATTCTGAATATTTGATCTTGTGGTATTAAGTCTGGTCCAAATCTTCCTCTAAAAGCATCAACCATCATTTACCTCTTCAAGCACTGCTGTTGCTTTTGCACCACTTGCTTCTTCTTTTGACATTACATCAATGCTTTGTAATCGTTGTTCATTTGTTTGTAACTCTGATAACAATGTATCAATATTAAAAACAAAATATTGATTATTACGAATATAAGGTATGAATGTGCCATCATCTGAAAGCTCTACTGCTTGATATACCATATTTGTATTTTGTATATCTCCTCTTGCAAAAGATGTTTTTACTGGTGCTAAATATACTCTATCTTGTGTTTTTGCTGTTCTAAATCCTTTTCTAGCAACTTCTTCACTTGGTGAATCTCTAAGTGTCATTTTTTGCATAACAGTATCAGCAGATGTTTGTCCAACAACAAACTTACTACTTCTCACTTTACCCTCAAAAGTATCACCTTCAAAAGCAGCTTCATCTGACAACTGTTCTATATCTTCTAAAATAGGATCTGTTATTTCGAATGATGTATTATTTAACATTGCATTTGCAGGTAGTTTTGAATTTATTAAATTAACTACTGCTATTCTTTTCTTATTATCAGGAACTACTGCTGTTAGAGCAAATTTAGATTTACTTAATATTGATGAATAAAATGGATCTACAATATATCCTTCTGTATCATGGTAAACACCATCTTTAATTTTTAATAATGTTGCTTTTAATGTATCAGGATCTATGTTGAGTTTTAATCCTATTTCTGCGGCGGCACTTAAATCAGCTACCTCTGTAGATTTAAAACCTAATTTATATAAATAATCTTTTTCATTTTTAATCTTGTCACCATACTTTGATAAATCTATTTTATTATAATCTGTTTCAACATTGATTGCATTTACCTTGTCAATTATTTGTGTTAATTTTATTTGATCGTTAGGACCATCACCTTTTGTTCCAAAAAAGTTAGTTCTACCTTTAAAATCCATATAAAGTTCTGCAATCATTTCAAGTTTGCCATTTACATTAGCATCAATACCTGCTGGTATTAACATATTTCTAGGTGTAGCAGTAAAACCAGTTCTTGCTTTAGAGTATCGTGTAAATACATTCAAAGCATTTAATGCCGCACCTTCTGACAAAGTACCTTTTGATAAAGCATTAAGTGTTGTAATTAATGATTGTGATCCTGCACCTTTATTCATTAGTGCTTTATCAAATTCTTGATGTTCTTCAGGTCCATTATCAGATGGATCAAATGTGCCATCTTGAAATGTTGTATTTGTAAATTTATAATGACTATCAATATTTTTTCTATCTGTAATATTGTTTTCAAGTTTACCTGCTTCTAAATTACTAAGAGTATTATTCATTGATATTTGACTTTTTTTAGATACTGCTGATTTTGTAGAATCTGACACAATATCATTTAAATTTTTAATAATAATATCACTACCAACTAAAGGACCACCTCTATGTAACTTAGATAATTCAGTCATAGCATTATAAAAATCTTTTTCTTTAGGATTTAAATTCATATCCTTTTGTGGATTAGCTAATTTTGCTGTAACTTTTACAAGACTTTCAGCAGTAGTTATTGTTTCAGGATTTCTAAATAAAGTACGTGCTGTAAAACCTATGACTCTATTATGAAATATTCTAGCATCTGTATCACTATTATTTATAAAACCAAATCCCTTTACCTCAGTTTTAACATCTATTGAATTATTTATTTGATTATTAAGTTCGGCAAATTTACTAGTATCAAAGCTACCATTAGTTACCCAATCATTTGCAAATTCTGTAGGTTTAGTATAGCTAATAAAAGTTTCAAATTTATTTTTAGCAATAACAGTATCTTTACTATTTTTTATATCAGTTTCTTTATCAGATAATTCTTGTTTAATTTGATTTTTTCTAGTACGAATATCGCTTTCACGAGTTCTAATATTTGCCGCTAAACTATTTGTTTGTGATATTATGACACTAAGATATTGCCCTGCTTCTTTTTTCACTGTATCTAAAAATTCATAATCAGCTTCAGTAAGCTCATCTTTACCTAATTTTTTTGTACCATTTGCAAGATACAATTCTGCACTTTCCATCTTATATGCAGTCTTACCTTTACTAAATCCAGTCATCAAACCTCTTGCAACAGAGGTTTCTATACCTATTCTTGTATTACTAACTTGACTTCGTGTGTATCCAATAGTTCCATATTCATCTACTGAATCATTGAAAGCATCTAGTAAATCATTTTTTTGTTGCACTAATCCAGAATAAAACTGTGTAAAATCACTTTCATTAGTATAGTTAGATGCTACAGCACTAATTTCTTGTGAAGCATTATTACTAAAATTTCTTTGTGTATCAGCTTGATTTCTAATATTGTCATTTTTTTCATTCAAAGCCATATCAAAAAAGTGTTGTGTCGATAACTTAGCAACACCTTCTTGTATATCAGATGTAAAATCACCACCACCTAATTTGTTTATTTCTTCAATATATGATGGAACAAAGTTATTTATTTTTTCTTGAAAGTCTTGTGATGATGTAGAATCTAATCTTATTTGCTCTATATTTTTTGATAAATCATTAGATAATGCCAAAGCATATTTTTTTTGCATTAAAGGTTTTGCAGTTCTTTGTGCTACCTCACTAAGATTAGTATCAATAGGTTGAAAATCTAATACACTTTTTTCACCTATCTCATTATCAAACATATCATATTCTTTAACAATCTTTCTTGTAGAAAGACTTGCAACATAATCTCTACCTTTTTCTTGTTCAAGATCAGTTGCTTCTTTAAAATACATTTTAGCAAGTCTTTCACCAGTATCAGCTAATGCTTTAGCCGCTTGTATTCCACCAGTATCAACAGATACTACACCTACTGGTTTATTTATAAATGATGCTTTTTTTGCTCTAATAAATTCTACCATTATATACTCATTACATCTTTGCCTTCAGATAATCTATTAGCTTGATATGCTCCTCTTAATACAGAACCAAATGCTTGATATCTATATGCTCTAGCTAAGTTATTACCTTTCATTCTAGCCATTGATTGTGCAAAACTTCTTTGTGCTTGTTCTCCTGCAAGTTGTACTCTTGCACGATCAACACTTACAGATGTTTCTCTTCTTGCTCTATTTATTATAGCTTTTAAACTTCTATCACTACCAAAATCTCTACCCATAGTTCCTGATAATGCTTGGTTCATTCCTATAAATGTTTTTAAACTATTCAAACGAACATTATGTTCTTGTAATGCTCTAAGTCTTGCTTGTTTCTTTTGTGTTTCTAATTGTCTTGCTCTTAGTGCGGCTTCTCGTTTTGCTGCTCTTGCCGCACTCATAGAACCCATAAAAGATATTGCAGTTGAACCTATTGCTAATGCTAATGGTAATCCCATATTAAAATGCCACCTCTACTATCATTCCATTAATCTGTAAATCTAAAGGAAAAGACTGTGATACTATCACTCTAGGATCACGACTATATCCCAACAATCTAAATTCTTCTTTACCAGTTACAGCAGATCTTTCCATAAAGCCACCAGTTACAGTATCAGTTGTATTCCTTATAACCAAATCTCTTGTTGTTGAAGTTGTGCTTGGTCCTTGCACACTAACAGCAAGTGTTGAGTTCAAATCTAATACGACTTTAGGTATTTGTCTAGGCTCACCAGTTAAAGGACCACCTTGAATAGAGGCATCTATAGGCAGGGTTTTTAATGTTGGAGAAAATGAGTAACCTATAAATGCCTGACTCAAGCCACTTTTTACAGCACTTGCGTCAATCTGACCACCACTTATTGTAAATGTACCTAAGAAATCATTTCCATTTGTAGCTTTTACTACAGCATTATTACTAAAATGTGATGTTAAACTTCCAAAAACACTAGCACTTCCACTAAATGTATCACAAAAATCCATAGGCATATCATCTTGGAACTCTTCAAGAAACAACTCTGTAGAGCCTCCACCATCATCTCTAGCACAAACTACAAACAATCTTTCATGTACTGCACAGATACTATGCCACAAACCTTGTGTATCCCACAAACTCCACCCTGCTTTTTGATCTCCTCTTACAGAATAAAAAACAGCTATAGTGCCATCATTATTAATAAGAAAAGCATATGACTCACTTCTATTCAAAGCACCTTTTATAGATGTTTGTTGAACTGGATCTAATATAAGATGTGGTGCAAGACCTGATACAGCAACAGAAGTATATGCCGCTTCTGCATCAGTAAATAAAAACTCTCTTAATGCACTACCAGTTTTTTGTATAAATAATGTAGCACCATCAAAAACTGTAGGTCTTACAAAACTACTGCCATATGGTGTTTGTCTGCGTATTTGTGCATTTGCAGGTGTAACTGGTTTGTTAGATATAGTTGGTATAAATAGTTCTGCACCAGTAGTAAATATTTGTAAATCTCTATTAGATACTAAATGTCTAATAGAAAATATCTCACCAACATTAGCTGTAAGATCAAGAGCATCATCATCTTCTGCATCACCAACGTCAAAGTTAAAAAATAAACCTGACTTACTACCCCATATACCATCAGGCTGTGCTAATGTGCCACCAAACCAAAGTCTATTTTGATGAAATGTAACTGCGGCAGGATAGCCACGATAAGCAGAATAACTTTGTTCTGACCATTCGGTAGTAGCCGCATTTGTTACAATACGAGGACTTCCTCCACCTACAGCACTAGATGTTGCAGTTGCACTACTACCTGCTGTAAACTCAAATGTATTTTCATCAGGCACAGCAGTTATAACTCTTGCACCATTTATATTGCTATTTGCTATACCACCTACTGCACCTGCTCTTTCAAAAGTAACAGTTGAGCTAACAGCTAATCCATGTAATGCTTTAGTAACTCTTACTGTGCCACTACCCTCAAATACCTCAAGACTATCTATTTCAAGTTGCTGTCTTAATGTTCCGTTAATAGTTGCAGTTACTTTTGTAGCACTAATTAAAGCTGTTATTCGACATCTTACACCTCCCATCAACAAATCAGTTCCTACATGATTAGATACAAAATAATCTCCTGATGTTGTAAGAGTAACACTTCCAGTTGTATTAGTTGCTATAAGAGTCATACCTAATGGTTGGAAACTAAAGTATGGCTGAAATATATCATTGCCATCTCTTGATGTATCAAAGTTAAATGTTGATACAGTAAATGTAGTAAGACCAGTTCTCTCTAATATTCTAGTCTGAAAAGTATTATGACATATAAACATTAGATCACCTTGCTGTGCAAAAGTAATCTCCTCAAGATATGGTGCTGATGTTGTATTGACTAACCATGATTGACTAGTAAGTGACTGTATAGATGACACAGATCCATCAGTAGGACTTATCTGAAATATCTCTATCCTTGTATTACTAAATGCTATTATATATCTTTCATCATCTGAAAATATAAATGGTTCTATTCTTACACTTTGTCTAAGACTAGCCAATGCTGTAAATGCAGGATTACTACCAAAGTTATGTAATCTTTTTGTACCAGTTCTTTTTTTAAGTCCACCCTCAGATCTTATAAAAAAGTTTCTTACTTGTTCTGCGGCATTCGTATAAACCCTTGTATCTGTCCTTGATGTAAGTGATGGACTAACTTCGCCAAACTGAAAGTTATTTAATGGCACTCTAACTCTAGGCATTAACTTCTCCTAGTTGTTATAAATCTTGATGTAGATAGTTTTCTTGTAGTCTGTTGTTGTGCGTCAATGTTTCTAGCTTTAGCCATTAATAGATTAGCTTTTGTTTCCATTAATTGCATTAAATTGTCATCTCTTGCAATAGATGTAGCAAAAATAGATGCTAATGAATATTCCAATGCTAAAGAAAAATATGATGGAAAATCGATTTCGTCTGCTCTAAATGTATAATCAGCTATCAAAGTATCCGTAGTCGTTGAATCACTAAATACTTTATCACCATAAACAGTAAAGTCTATTAACCTATCATTTATTGTAACACTATGTAACACAAGCAAGTTACTTGGTAGTTGATGTGCAATATCAAATCTACCAGTAGGTGCATCTGATAATTGATTAAGTACAGCTTGTTCTGTAGCAAATCGCCATCTTGCTGTAGATAGCATAGCTCTAACTGTGTCCTCATACATATTAGTTGCTACTAAGGCTTCAGTACTAGAAGAGTCAAATGAAGTAATAGGTTCTGCACCAATAAGAACTAAGGCTCTTGATGCTATATCTATTGCTGAATTTGCTACTGTACTTGCCATATAAAGATAGGGGGATTGCTCCCCCTACTCCTAATCTCCGTCTGTTTCTGCTACAGCAGTACCATCTGAAACATCTACAGTAGTACCATTGTTTGATAAGACAGTTACAAAGTTAGTTGTTGGTGTATTCGTATCTTGAACAATTATCAAGTCACGAACATTTAACATATTTATAGCTTCACCAGTAAAGTAACCTGCTGAGTTAACAGCGGCTATTGCATCTGTAGTCTGGTAAATCCATAAGTTAACACCACTTGCTCCACCAATTCGGTGTAAGCCACTTGCACTATAAGCCATTTAAACCTCCCTTAATTATTATCAAGAAGTTCATAGACACCATTGTTATCAATAACAACAGCACCCATAGACATCATTGAGGTTGCTAAATGTGACACTTTCTCAGGCACATAGTTTAGTTCAGTACTTACATCAGCACCAATTCCTAAACCAACTGCACTTGTGTGGTACACCATATTCTTACCTGCTGTGATAGCAGAGGTTGAAAAGACCTTAAATCCTAAAAACTCTTTCATGCTCATGCCACCTGCATATGGTAGATTTTGCTCACCAACAAAGTCAGATGATGCAAACTCAGTAATTAAAAATAAGTCAGCATATCCTTTTGGGTGCATAGCAATATATCTGCCACCATCTTCAGGTATGTTGTTTGTACCAAAAGTTTCAAATGCACTAAGTATATCTGCCTTCTCTACAGCAGAACTAGTGTCATGTAGTTGAGTTGAATTAGCACCTGAGTCCATTGCAGTATAAAGCAATTCGTCAGTTTTTCTACCAAGTGCCGCCGCCGCTGATGTCGCAACAGCTTGTCTTTCGTCAATGTTAGTCTTTAATTCATCTAACTTGTCGATAAACTCAGCCGCATAGAAATCAGACATACTAACGTCTACTGTGGTGTGTGTTAATTCCATTGGTGTTACTTGTCCATTTCGAGATTTAGTACTCGCAGTTCCAGTACCAATTTTCTGAAACCTTGCTGTACTTCCTTGTACGTTAGCTACAGTACGGACAGTATTTCTTAATTTACTACCCATTCGCTGATAAGCTAAATGTACTTCGGTCTCGAACTGGGTAATAAAGGCTGTATCTATTGTATTAGCCATTTCAGTTCTCCACTAAAAGTTAAAGTTACATTTTATCTAGTTATCCATTGTTAGCTTCATCTAGTTATCCGTTAGGGCTATCAGCTACAAACTGGGCTATATTCTCTATTTACCAAAATTTTTTCACCTTTGCAACGTACAAATCGTAAAACTGCAAAACCATTAACCATTATTGGCTGTTCTATAATAGTAAAACCAGTGTAATTTAACCATTGTAATGTTTTATTATGGTCAGCAGGAACAACATTTTCTAGTTGATAATACTTACTTTGAAAGTACTCTACTACTGGAATGCACCATCTTAAAAACTTTCTTTGCATTTTGTATATATCATATGTACCAAGTAACCATATTTTACCAATCATATTATCCAGTATAGGATTACAGCCAAATATCCATGCAGGTTTATCATTAACAATAACTACATATGTTTCAGCATTTGGTTCTCTAATACCTGCCATTAATGCACGAAATGGTGTAGCACCATGTATCATACATTCACGAACATCTGAATCTCGTAAATTATTTTGCAGATAATTTATATGTTTTATATTAGCTTTGACTACTGCGTATCCATCATAGATACCCTCGCCATTAAAGTGCCTTGAAGCCATCAGTCACTTCTTGAACAAATGCCCTATCTCTTCTAGCAGGATCATAGTATCTAGGATCTCGCATCTTAGTCATTAAATCTTCAATAGTTTGTTTTGCAGGTGCAGTAGCTTGATTATTTGGCTGTGCTTGTTGCATTGATCTTTGTATAAGTTCTAATGCTTTTATGCCTTCTGCACTTGTTCCTAGTTCAGCAACAGCATCTCTAAGTTCTTCAGGAAAAAACTTGTTCACAAATAGCTGTGTAGCTTCTACTCTTTGGTTTGCATTATCACCTAAATCTTTTTTTACTTGGTCAAGATCAGGTTGATTACCACCAGTATGCTCTGCCCATTTGGTTATACCTTCATTAAACTCATCTTGTGACAAGCCATTATTCCATGAATAATCTGCCCACCATTTTAATAATGGATTAGTTGCGGCTTCGCTTTCATCAAGTATCTCAGGTATTTGATAGTCACCTGCACTAGCAGGTCTATTAGCAAAGGCTTCTGTTTCCAACTCCTGCAAAACATTAGCTTTTATATCTTCTTCTTTTTTTCCCTTCCATGACTCTAACTCTGAATATGATTTAGCCATATCTTCCCAAGTATTAAACTTTTCAGGTAAGCCTTCAGGTCTAGTTGGTTCGGCAACAGACTCAACAGATGTGGGAGGCACACTTGTTTCGGTTGGGGTTTCTGTTGCCGATTCGATTGGTGTAGTTTGTTCTTCACTCATTTTTTTATCCTTTGTGCATGGTTAATTCTTTTGATTCTTTTGACTATTAAAGCCACTAAATATCGTTGCCCTTCCAAATGCCTTAACTCTGCATCTGAAATATTAGCACCACTAATTGCTTCGATAGTTATTGACTTTAAATACTGTAACATCTCCAAACCATTTGGAGTTTTAAATACTGACTCGATAATTTTTGAGATTTGTTCGTCTTGTTCTTTGGGTCTAGGGTATCCGTCAACCCCCAAGTGTTGCGGCATTAGGTAGTTCTCCTTGTTGTTGCATCTGTTGTACTTGTTGTGCCATCTGTACTAACTGTTGTCTTTCATCTGCATCTCTAATTAAGTTATCAGGCACACCAAACTTCTTTGCTAAATAGAGTGCAGTTTCTTCTGATGATATAAGAATATTTAATATCTCAGGACCAAATGATCCTGCCACAGTTTGTAGAAAACGATTGAGAGAAACAATATCTTGATTGCTTTGTGCTTGTGCTAGAGGAGAAACACTACGAATTTTAACTTCCCTACCATTAACTGTTGGCATTTCTATTCGACCCTGCTTCTGTAATATATAGACAACTCTTTGCAATAATGGTTGCACCATCTCAGATTGTAGTCTGCCAAAAGCTGATCCTATCTTTCTTGATAGATCTGCCATACGTTCTGCGACTTCTGTAGCTGATGCAGGTGTTTTATTAGGATCACCTAACATATCATTATACAAAGCTCTCTTTATATTATTTCTCATATCATTTAAAATTAAATTAGCTACATCAAAAGAACCTGCGGCTCTAATTGGTTGCAAACCTTGAGAGTTTGGTGCTTTTGGTATGACAGTTCCGGGAACGAGATTAATTGTGTCAACATTAATTACACCATCATCATCTATCTGATATATACCTGATATAGCCATCTGTGCATTTTCAAGGATCATTTCTATAGTTAGATTACAAGTTTTAATTGCACTAAGAGCATTTAATGCAGGTCCTCTGCCATATATCTCACCACTAGCTTTACTCCATCTGAAAGCTATAAAAGGATTTGATCCCACACCTTTATAGATTTCAGACATAATCATTTCTTTGTCTGTTACATCTATAATATAAAATCCATACTTCTCTTCATTTGGGTCATCATATAGTCTACAAGATACTTCTAATATTTTAGATTTACCTTCAGGATCTCTAGTCATTCTTTCTGCAATTTGTGGTGTAAGCATGGCATTTGGATATGCAACCATTAAGTCTGCATTCTTAATACTGCGTTCTCTATAAACATGATCTACCTTCCCATCAGGTCCAGTATCTAAAACAACATGAGGTAATGGGATAGATTGAAACCTAATAGGGTTAACTGCATCACCTTCCATTACACAAAGAACAGCAGTGCCAAGTGCCAAGTCTATAAAGCATTCATGTATCTCTTGTGCAAAGTTTGATGTTTGCAATACCTCAAACACATAATCAGTTACTTGATCTAGTGCATTATTAATATCATCTTTTTCTGCTTCAGGTACTTCTTGTCCAGTAACAAAGTCTGCCCATCTAGCAAAGTTAGGAGTTAGTCCAGACTGTAATCTTGATGCAAACTCTTGAATACCAACAACTGCTGTTTCATCAAATATTCTATCATCTCGTCTATCGCCAATCGTTACAGTTTTAAAACCTTGACGTTGTGGCAAACAAAAATCAAATATTTCATCATAAATATCTTCAAAATGTAACCTATGAGATTTAGCTTTCTCAAAGTTTTGAAGTAAATTTTCTACAGTTTTTTCGTGCATTATCTATTGTATTCGTTATAGAAACCTATGCCACCACCTGAACCTCGTAGCAAAGATCTTCTACCAGCACCCTTTCTTTTTGCAGTTATATTTTCTTCAAGCACATCTTGTCTAGCATCTGTTCTCCTCTGAGTTTCAACTTCTTTTTGAGCTTCTGTTTCCATCTCAGCTTCTTTTTCCTCAACTGTTGGAGGTGGAGGTGCAGGACTTCTACTTGGTAAACACATTATGATCTCCTTACATTCTTGCCCATAAACCTTGCCTTCTTTGTTGTTTTGGTCTGCGATTAAAGACATCATACTCTACTCTAGCATTAAAAGTTTCTATCTTTTTATTCATGCCTAGTACCTGCCTTCCCTCACCTGACCCTAACATTAAATACTGCAAAGCATCATGGATATGTGAGTATCTATCTTTAAGAGGTTTATCTTCATATCGCTCTCCTGACACCTGAAGTCTACGATATTGATAACCCCCCTCAAACCCTTTTACCAATTCTTTGCACCTAAAGTCAATCAAAATCCCTGATAAGCCATCTACCATTCTATTTAATACAGATGCCACAGACTCTATTCTTAACGCAACATCATTGCTTTGCGTAGGTCTAGCAGTCAATCCTGCACCTCGCAATATCTGAAAAGGAGTAGATTCATCTGTTTGAGATCTAAAATCACCTGCTGGATCACCATATATATGCACTTCACAGTTTGCATATCGTGTTGCTATTTCTGCACGAAGTAACTCTGCAAACCTAACAACTCCCATATCAAAAGCTACTATCTCTTGTAATATGTTCCATCTACCTCTTACCTTTTGACCAAAGACAGCGGCAGGTGTAAGACCAAAATCTAATCCAATATATAATGGCACACCATCTGCAACTGGTATTTCTTCTTTGGCTACATGAGTTTCAGCTACAAACATATTATAAACTGGCTTACCATCTTGAATGCTACCAAGCCTATTCATAACATAAACATCTATCCAAGACTTTGTTTTACCTTGAACTAAGTTAGGATAATATGATTCTAAAATATTTTTTTTGTTCTCTGCTTTTTTGTTTGGTTTATATCCAGTAACAGAACCATCTTCATCTTTTTCTTCTATCATTCCACTAGGTTGTGTAAAAAACTGCCAGTTATCAGGCTTAATTAACATACGACTTTCTTCCAAAGAAATGTGATCTGGAACTGGCACTTCACCTGACATTATTGACCACCAATGATCTTCTTCAGGACTATTTGTATCACAGATAACACCTGACCATGTAGCACCACCATCTTTAACACTAGGGTATCTGCCAACTCTCATAGTACAAGCATCAATGATAGACTTGGGTATTTCTCTAGCCTCATTAACCCATACACCAGTAAGCTCTAATGATAATAATTTTTTTACATCTTCAGGTCTATCAAGTGCAAGAAAGATTACTTCCATCTCAAGATCACCTGCTGTAATCATATGAGTATATGGCACAGACCAAGCAAACTTACCCCATTCATTTTCAGGAAACCAATCAAGCCAAGTCTTTATAGTTGTTGTTCTTAGTTGTGGGTTAGTGTTTCTTATGATTGCCCATCTGCTTTTTCTTTTACCTGACTTATCAGGTTCTTGCATCAAGGCTCTTCTAAAAATTTCTATACTACAAGCAACGGACTTGCCACTACCTACTGGACCTCTGATGCCACGAAAGAAAGTATTATCTTTCATAAAAGCCTTTAAGACTTCACCATCAGGTTTGTATTTAAACTGTATCAATTTTTGTATTGACTCCGATTCTTAAAAGGGTGTCAACAGTTTCAGGACCTATGACAGCTATAACTTTATCAGCTTCCCTATCAGTACAGAATTGTTCAGGGTGATGTTTTAGGTGTACTCTCTTTACAACCTCACGGAGTATTCTTCTCTCTTCTATTTTTAATGTGTGTAGAAAGCTCATTCTGTAACCTACGAGTAGCTTCTGTATTTTTTCGTTTTTCTTGCAATCGCTTTTGGCTGTTTAGAAACTTGTTTACCTCTTCTAGTTGCCTCTCGCTTTTTAGCTGTAGTCTTGGCATATTCGGAGGAAGAAAGAGCCTTAATTGCCGCTTCAGGTAAATAACGTTCACCAGTAGCTTTTGACCCTTGTGTACTAGGTTTACCTGATTTGGTTCGCCACTTCTGTCTTGTCCATGCACGAAGAGATCTCTGTGATTTACTTAGTGCCATTCTCTTGCTTTTTCATTTTATCAAGATAAGCACCCACTCTTGCATTCATCTTTGTTTTTTCTACTGAGTCCATTTGAGCAAAATCATCTACACCTGCAAACAACTGATTAACTTCCTTTTCTTCTTCTTTAGCTAATCTTCTGTTTTCCATAAATCTAGCAAAAGCTCTAAGTGGTGTAGTAATTAAACTATGACGTTTATATTTTTTTCTTATTTGACTTAATGCTGTTTTATATTCCATTAACGATACCCTCCGCCTTTAGCCTTATATTGTTTGGCTAACATCTGTGCCTTACGAGCAGACCACTGTCCTGCCTTGCCACCTTTAGTTCCTGCCTTGATCCTATTAAACAATGCTTTCCTCATAGTGGGTTTAGTATAGTTACCTGCCTCGTTGACTCTGCTCTTTGTCATTACTTCTTCTTTTTAGATGCCATAATTTTTTTCTGTAAAGAAGCAGGTAATGTTTTCTGCTTTTTTGTAAGACCAGTTTTCTTTGGTGGTCTACCTCTTGTTGATCCATATGTTCCTTTACCCATAGGCATAGCACTCTCCTTTTCTGCTTGTTGAATCTTTACGAACTCATACTTGTTTCTTTTTTGCCTTATTTCGTTTAGTAATTGCTCTAGCTTTTGCACGAGCATCTGCTTTACTCGAAGCACCCCATGCACGAAGCGATAATAATAATCTAGTAGGTTTGCCTTTAGCATCTCTCTCAGGTCCTTTCATGTTTCCCATTCTAGCTAAGAAACTTGCTCGTCTGGGATTGTCACCACTCTTAACTGGTGGCTTCAGTTTGCCGCCTTTATAACTGGCACGACCCTTAGCATTTAGTCCACCCTTAGGGTTCTTTCCTTCTTTTCTTTGCCATGCAGGTGTCTTAGCCATATCGAACCTTTTTGAATATTAATGTTTGTATAGGTCCACTGTCAGTATAAGCATATGACTTTTTGGACCCCCCTGTCAAGTTAGGTCTATGCTCACAGAGATATTACCCTGTACTAATGACATTGACTTTTCTACTGGCTTATACCCTGCTCTATCCAGTATGTCTTTACTAGCTTCAAGCTGTACGTATTCGGACTTAGCACTACTCGCTAAGTCCAATACCTTCCTTGAAGCTATCGTAGCATTTAATCCTATGCTCTGCCTTATACATTGTTGCATATACTCTTGGACATGAGGCAACCTCAAAGTCTTACTGGCTGTCACTCTTCCTGCTTCACCTTCTGCATATCCAGACTTTGAACTTGCCTCTTTGATGCTACAACCTAATGCTACGATCGTATCAACTAGTGTCTTCTGTTTCTTCGTGAGTCTTATCTGTTTTAACAAGAGAACCCCCCTTACCCCCCTTTTATGGATTAGCTAATTTCATATGTCAAGGGTATTCTAGTTCTCTTGTTAAATCAATGACTTACGTCATTGGACTCACTCATTACAGACAGCCACTATATTGATACGAGCCACTTTGTATCGCCAAAGTGGACAAAACTATATTCTTCCAGTCCATTGCGACAAGGCTTAGGGTAGAAGAACTACATTACAGCAAGACATACGTCATGCCTTCATTTCGTTATTCTACCTTTCGTCAACAGAACACACCTTGACGAATGTTGCTTCAGAATACAATGCCACTTTATAAAAGTGTCAAACCCACAAACATAATGTGTCGCACGTGTGCGACAATACACACACACGAAAGTATATTATATCATTAGATGATGACTACCCTGCAACCTCATGCGGAACACACACGCACTTTCTAAAAAATAAGCGAAATGATATGCCAAGACAAAGCAAAGTTTTGCTTTGGTCATATCTATTACCTAGATTTTTTAGAAACTACTGTCGTTCCTTTGTTCTTTTCATTTGTCAAAATAAACACGCAAGAGACTCGTGACCAAACACAAGAGGTGTTTGGACTCGCTTCTTGTTTTGCACAAATGAAAAGTTGCTGGGTCAAGTGGTATCTAAGCATATACTTTGTGTGTGTGTGAGTACTTTAAATTAACTAGTAACTTAATAGGAGATATAAACATGACTAGTAAAAAAGTAGTAAAGTTATCAGGTATAGATACAAATAGTAACATTGTGAATGATGACATAGATAAGATAGTGGATATGATTCTCGATGGTTGTTCTGAGGTCAATTTCAGTAGCTCAAGTGCGAAGTACTTGGGTGATGAATTGACCGAGACTGGAGAGAGAATCCCTAATCCAAGATACAATGCCAACTTCTTGTATCGCTTTGGCAACTATTGTAAAGATGACGAATGGAATCTTAACAATAGCATTGAGAAACTCAATGATGCTCAAGCCAAAGCCCTACAAGAAGAGGAGATGAATGGCAAGGAGTCAATCGTGGCTCTACAGCACAGGAAGTCAGAGGCTTACTGGGCAGAACGAATCAAGACTGATGAGTTCTTCCTTGCCATTCATGCTCAACTGTTCGAGCTAACTACTGGTCATACTTGGTCAGGTAGCAAATGGTTTGCTGACCACAAGGCATGGCTCAAGGGTTACTCACCGAATGAGCCACAGAGAGTATCTGGTAAACAAGATATCCTCAATAGGAAGAAGTAATTACAACCACAGAGAGAGCTTCGGCTCTCTCTTTTTTTTGTTTGCAGAGATGTTAAGATTGGCTCAACAATTAGCAGGTTGGCTGAGACAGTTCTGCTTTAACTTGTCATTGGAGATAATATAATGATAAATTTTTTCGAAAAATATCCAATAGCAATATATCTTGTGTATATTGTTTTTATAGCTGTAATGTTTGTAACTTTTTTGTTTGCACTCATTGCATTAACTTAATGTTCATAAAGTTTTACAAGTCCTTCTCGCTGGACAACCCTATGCCTCAGGAGGACTTGTAATATAAATGAAGGTATCGTCTAATGGTAAGACATCAAGTTCCAACCTTGAAGATGTGGGTTCGATTCCTACTACCTTTGCCAATTAACTTGATTCAAACACGGAGGTAAACATGAATCATATGACACAACTCGCAACACTTGTTGACAAACAAGGTGACTATGACTTTCCAATACAAACAATACCAATGTATGGTATGTCAAATAATGGCAGAGAAATCAAAGAAGTACATTGTCCTGATAAACAAATGATTGTTCGTGAAGATACAATGGAATATCTTGGTAGTCATTCTATATCATACAAGCCAGTAACTCATCAAGAAGTGCTTGATCCTATCATTGATCTAGCAGAAAGCCTCAAGACACCATATGTCACACAGATAAATATGTTAGACAATGGTGCTATGATGGACACACGATTAGTATTCAAAGAGATATGCTTTGATGATCCTGCAATGCAAGATTATGTTGCATTTCAAATATCAGTTCGTAACTCTTACAATGGTGTTTGGTCTGTTATGATACAAGCTGATGGACTTCGTATGTTTTGTCTAAACAAATGCACAACACCTGATAGAGTTGCTAACTTCAGACTCAAACATAATGGTCACTTCAAATATAACTTTGAGCATCTTAAACAATCAGTAGATTTGTTTCGTGGTAACGAACAAAGATATCGTGATTGGTACAACACAAAAGTTTCTGATGATGATGCAGACTCTATGTTTTCAAAACTTACTTACACAGCAAAGCCTACAGTTGATGGTAAATATCGTAATGAAACACAGTTTGCAAAACTGCAACAACATTGGAGAGAATACCAAAATACTATTGGTAAAAACAAATGGGGTCTTTACAATGCAGTAACACATTGGATATCTCACCCAGAAAATGTCAGTAGCACCAACAAAACTATTGTAGAACGTAACAATAAAATGGTAAGCTATATGAATAGACCAAACTCAATACTCAACTAATGGAGGTTAAGTTGACAGAAGTAATTACATATACAACAGCAGAACTAAAAATGTGTGAATCGTATGCACGAATTGCATTTCCTTCCGACTACAGAGAAATGTTTGATCATATCTGTGTTGTATCCAAACCATATGGTAATGAACACCCTGAAGTTTGGATCAACAAAATGACTGTCAAAACTACAAAAATATGGGAGCAAAACAATCCTGATCTTCAAGCATCAAAAATGATTGAAGATATTTTGTATGACAGCGAAATCAAACACATGAACTTTAGTTAGGCTAGTGCGAAACACAGTCAAGTATCAACATAAAGCTCTAATAGATAAACTAACAAACCTGCGGCAGGAACGTAAGCTGTCGCAGGAAAAGTTAGCACTTACTATTGGTGTGGATACCAAACTGTTTGGTCAATGGGAACGTAAACTTGTTGAACCAAAACTATTTAACTTGCTATGTTGGTGTGAAGCATTGCAGGTATATTTAACTATATCAAATGATGATGGAGAATTTTGATGGCAATAGAATTAATCTGTTATGAATGTGGTACTGAATATTGGGGTCCAAGTATAGGTGCAAAATGTGGTAGTTGCGATTACATTTTCAGTACAATGGATAAAATAA
>VTLG01004185.1_pt1 | contig 32550 bp, 48 predicted proteins | sample 4694571 | NCBI WGS metagenome assembly VTLG01 (sample SAMN12604809, study PRJNA352737) | marine metagenome | biome: ENVO:00000447; feature: ENVO:00000209|ENVO:00000569|ENVO:01000036; material: ENVO:00002151; isolation source: viral sequences binned using virsorter ...
GCTAAAGCGTTTCGGTAGTGCAGTCAGAAACAAAGGCGCACTGGAGAAACTTTGGACTCCTGCGAAAAACGAGCAGGTCGTGGTAACAGAGTAGGCTACCCAGCCCAACCCCTCGCCCGAAAGGGCGGGGGGATTTTTTTTGCCTGTTTAAATAATAACTATTAAATACATCAATATAAATATCCGCCAAAAGAATATTACTATTAAAAGAACACTTTATCATAATCGGGCAGCCAGAATCGTGCCAAGTGGTCTGGTGGAAAATTATTTAAAATTTTTTTAAATTTTGCTTGTGATTATCTTAACCGTCTGTATACTAGAGGGAGAGTTTGAGAGTGACAATTAAACAGGAACCAAACCAATGAGCGAAAACAAAGATCTAAAAAGAGAGTTTCCATACTATTCATCCATTTATATGGCAATGAAAGATTGCTGGGTTACCACAGGGGATCGGTACTTAAAAATTGGCGAATCAAAAAACCCAGAGCAAAGGGCTGACGCTTTTAAAAGTCAGATACAAGTAGGAGGCTACAAAGAAGCTTGGTCGCTTGTAAATGTTGTTGGGTTAGAAAAGCATTCTACTCATTATAGCATCCTAGAAAAGTGTGCTATTAATTATTTTTCAAAATGGCAATGCCTTACGAGAACTAAAGCTGTTCAACGGCAAGGAAGATGGATAGGGGGAATTTGTTCTGAAGTGTTCAAGAATATACCTTGGCAAACTCTTTGTAAGGGTATGGCAGCGATTGCCGTATGCCAAAAGTTTGACATTCTAGCCCTTTGTGATGGCGACATGAGTAAGGTCATCGATATGTTTAAAGACATTGCAGAAAACGAATTAACTAAAGAAGATTTGATTATTCAATATCAAAAGATAGAGCTGTATAAGAAGTTAGTAAAAAAGGGTGATCAAGGTTTAAGCCCTTTAAGAGCTTTGAGAGTTCGAGATTATAAGGTTATGTCAACGGTCACCTTCATGGGTGAACGAACTGGCCGTAGCTTTGAATCGGGACAGATTAATTACGGCTCAACAATCACAAAACAATAGTTGACACAACTCTAACTATCTCTATAATTAAAGCAGATGCAAAGATTACACCCAGCCACAATCATAATTATTGGAGCAGCAGCTATGTATTTTTTAACTGGTTGCTCTTCAACGTCAGATACAACAAGCCGATACAGGTACGTTTTCGACCCTCCTGAACCACAACCAAAGCCCGAAACAGTCAAGACGGATTGGAACGAGTTCGCCTATGGTGGTCGTCCTCGTGGATATTGGTCTTTTAACTCACACCCATTTAGTTTCAGAGAGCAGCAACGGAACCCTGACAGGAGAAGTTGGTCTTGGATACTAAAAAAGTAGTTGACTCAAAACTAACCATCACTATAATTAAAAGAACATGAACAAAACATACGGAACCTATCAAGCTCGTAACGCCGTGAAAGCGGCTCAAGTCACCAACCACATCAAAGCTCAAAAGAAGCTTGGTGTAGCTCACGAGGACGCCAAGGCGGAAGCCTATCGGCTGTTTAACATCAAAGCGGCATTGCCGATTTTAACCCGTCACTTCCTTCTTTAGGGGTTGACTCAATTTTAACCATCAAGTATAATCATAGAGTAATGAGTATTAAAGGAATAAGAAATGGCTCGTTGTATTTCAACGAGGGAACCCAACGAGTAGAACGTGTGCGAAGCAAGGCCAACAGTCAGTCGGTATTTACTACTGTGCATAACAAGGAACTGGCTGTGGTTCCGGCAAAGTCCTTGAACCTTGCCAGTAACGAGCAAATCGCATCTTATCTGCGATAAGCAAACATCAACCCGTCTCCCTCGTGGGAGGCGGGGTATTTTTTTCTTGCAAAGAATCTAACAATCTATACAATAGGAACCAGATGAAAGACGCATTAAAAGACATCGGCGGAATCGCACTCGATATGATTATCACAATCTTCGTTGCGATTATAGCTCTAAACATTATCGGAAGCATCCTTGTATCAACTGCGATGGGTGCCGAGTTCGTTCCTCATGATGAGGAAATCGTTGCTCTTACTTTACTGGGCGAGGCCCGTGGCGAGGGAGAGGCTGGGCTTTATGCAGTCGCTTGCGTGATACAAAAGCGAGCAATGGAACGAGACAAAAGGTGCGATCAGGTTGTTCTTGAAAACAGAATGGTAAAAGGTCGTGTGGTCTGGCAATTCTCTTGCTGGGCCGATAAACCTTACATGAACACCATGAAGCGTTTACTTAAAGCTAACACCGAACAAGCCAAGTATTCAAAGAAACTAGCTCATGCGATATGTAGAGGCTACAAGCTAGACCAAAACTTTACTGGTAATGCTAATCATTATCATGCGAGCCGTGTTTCTCCGTATTGGACAAAAGAACAAAAACCAACAAAGAGAATCAAAAATCATATCTTTTACAAACTTCCTTACTTGACTAAACCCTAACTATCATCATAATTATAAACATGAAGGCAATCATTGAAATCAACATGGGTAACGCAGCATTTGGCAACAACGACTCTGAGCGTTTGTTTGAGTTGCGGATGGTAACTGAAAAGCTAATCGACAACGCCACGCACATCATGGCAGCGAATGTCGGTGACATGGCTACGGCACAAGACTCGAACGGCAACACAGTTGCACGAATGGACATCGTGGAGGACTAAATGAGCGACTACTGGCGAGAGTTACTTGAATACGAAAAGAAAATTAGAATGAAACAACTACTAGAAGAAATTAAAGCCCTACAAGATAGGCTTGCAGATAACGAAAAGATTATCATTTACAAGGATGAGTTTGAAATACAACTGGGAGAAGTAGAGGAGGACAAATATGAACGATAAAGCATCCAAACAACTAGACATCTGCCTTGCGTTGTTGTCGATGGCAAGCGCAAAGGGAGCAGACTCAACCGATATGCTTAACGCTTTCGCTTACGATATGAATCTAATAAGGAACGGGGAAGATCCAACCGAGACGCAAAAGCTTATCGAATAAGCTTGCACTTGGCCCCGATCCGGCTGCCGGATTCATGCCAAGTGGTCAACAAAAAAAATTTCATTTTTTTTCATTTTGTGCTTGTGTTTTTCTGTCGAGTCTGTATAATCGGAGGCATGAAAGTTAAATTGAACGCAACGCCCAACGCCAGCAAGCGAACCAAGCAACGGATCAAGCAGCACGGCCCAAGCTTTTGGTGGGAAGGTAAAGCCGTTGACGCACGGCGTGGCGAGTGGCTTTTCCGTGCGGAGTCGGGATGGTTTGGCTGGTTGCCATTGAATGAATTTGAAATTCTTTAACGGTTGGACTGTATTTGTCCCACCTAACGTGTTAGGATCATATCATGAAAGTAAGAAGGAAAAGAGCGAGACGAGCCAAGGCCAGAGTGAACCCGCAGGGTTTCATGGGTAGTGCTTCCCGTAAGCACAGAGTGAAGAAGGGAAAAGGATCTTTTCGCCGTAGAAAAAAACATCAAAAAAAATTCGATTAGGGCTTGTATTATCTCGCCCGACCTGTCATAATCCTATATAGAAAGTGAAACACATTATGTATAACAACCACACCAACACCAAACAGCAGTACCAAGACTTCAGCACCAAGATCATCGTAGCCATCACTGGCGCACCGGAAGATGTGGAGGCTGATTATTGGGGATTCTTCAACACTAACGCCACCGATGCGGGATTGCATCACTTTGGTGAGGCCCGTGTTCATTGGGTCACGCCTACTACGGCGCAGTTTTACACCACCCGTGAACGTCTTATGAACGGTCTGGAGTTGCGTAGTATTAACAAGCTGTTGCAGGACAATCCTGATGCCTATGATAGTGATGAAGATGAAAACCTTTTGCGTGATGCCAAGCAGATGGCGCAGGAATGGTTCGACTCGATGGAACGTGTCACGGACATCATCAAGAAAAACGTGCGGGACACGGTTTACAACATGGGAACCATCACCGCAGAAAAGCCCGACTCAGATTATGGCAATCGTGAGAGCCTTTAGGCTTGACTAGAAGTTAACAATCAGTATAATTAGGAAACATGAACGACCAACTAAAATTTGGCGACCCGAACGCCAAGCTAAAGAAAATGATTCGGAAGATGGGCTTAACCCTGAAAACCTTCACACTTCCCGCAGGGCACACTTGCCCAGCGGCGAAGGATTGTCTTTCTCGTGCTGACAGAGTAACGGGTAAAGTTACCGATGGGCCAGATACAATCTTTCGTTGTTTCATGGCTAGTGCCGAAGCTCGTTCGCCGTCTTTGCGTAATCTTGTTTGGCACAATCTTGGATTGATTAAGGATGCGCTTGTTGATGGCGTGGATGCTTTGGCGGATCTGATTTGCAAATCACTTCCAAAAAAATTCGACATCATGCGTGTTCACGTTGGCGGCGATTACTTCAGCAAAAAGTATTTGCAAGCATGGATTGAAGTTGCCAAGCGTAATCCCGACAAGGTGTTTTACTCTTACAGCAAGAGCTTGCACCTATTCAAGGAATTTGCCTTGCCTGAAAATCTTGTTTTGACTGCTTCCCGTGGTGGCAAGCATGATGATTTGATTGACCTTCACGGATGGAAGGAAGCTCTTGTTGTTTATAGTGAGCAAGAGGCAATCGACAAAGGGTTGGAGATCGACCACGACGACACGCACGCAGCGTTTGGAAAAGAAAACTTTGCGTTGCTGATTCACGGCACACAACCCAAGGGCAGCATGGCAAGCCAAGCGTTGCAAGCAATCAAGCGAAAGGCTAAAGCCAATGCCGCTTGAATTAATATTATTAGCAGCCATATTTATATGGGCAACAATATTACAAAGATAACCAAATAACTATAAATACAATGAATATAAATAGAAGCCCGCCCCATAATGATTGTTATATTTAATTTAATCATTACCTTAGCACTAATGATAAATCCGGCTGCCAGATTTGTGCCAAGTGGTCAAACAAAAAAAAACTTAAAAAAGATTTTGCTGGGACAGCCTTTGTCCTACCCTCTGTGTTAGTCTATACGCATGAAGTTTGAAACAGGAACACAAGTCCACCACCGAGAGAACCCCAACTGGAAGGCTGTTGTGGTGCGAGACACCAACCCACGCAAGCCAGTAAACGGTTTGCTTTTAGTCAATCACAACGGGCGTGAGTCACTGATGCCCAAGACAGTGGTGAGAATATCGTTCCACACGGACGCCAAAAAAGAATTTGGAGAAGTTGTAAGGTAGGACTACGGATGTCCTACCCTGTATGTTAGATTAGACACATGATTATGAACGAACAAGAACAAGCAAAAATTCTCGTTAACAACGAGATCAAAGTAACCGACCACCGCAGCGAGTTTGTGGGCAAGATTGGTTTGGTTCGTAAGGTGATGGCCGATGGTCGTACCCTTGACATTGAACTGGCCCACACTGGCGGCATGATTGTCCTTCTGGATGTCACCCTTGTGAGCGAGATTCAAGAGCCAACACAGTTCGCCAAGACCGAACAAAGCCTTGGCCCAATCGCAAACCACATGGTGCAAGACGGCATTTAGAACTTTACAAACAACTAACCATCATTATAATTAAGAAAATGGAAATCACTAAAACATCAATCCACTCGGGAATCACCCGAACCCTAACGCTCGACGTAACCGCCGAGGAGGTCGCCAACTGGAAAGCTGGCGAGTTAATCCAAGTCGCCATGCCTCGGCTTAATGCCGATGAGCGTGAGTTCATCAAAACAGGAATCACTTCCCAAGAGTGGGAAGAAATCTTTCCACCGGAGGAGGACTAATTATGGAAAAGGTACAAGTATATCGCAATCTGCATCGCACGGAAGAAGATGGAACGCACGTTTACAGCGTTCGCAATGACAAAGGTATCGTCGTGGATCACGTTACACAGATCGCAATCTCCAAGCCTATCCTGCGAGTAGGGCCAAAGGGCAATCAGCGAGTGCGTGACGAGAAGCGTAAAAATGTCCATGCTTACATTCAAGGCATGAGAATGCGGGAGTCATTGATCGACGACTACTACACGGGTATCGACATCAACGATTGGCAAGAGATCACTTACAACCCTTACTTGCACAAGAGCTTTGTTCTAGCGCAGGATCAATCCGTTGCCGTAAGAGAAGCGTGGTTCGTTGAGATTCGAAGAGATGGAGTGTGGGCCTTTTTACCGACTTGCGCTTCCGCATAAATTGTAGTACCTTATTTTGTTATGAGTAGTAAACAAACCAACAAGATCTTGAAGGAGCTTGACCGTCAGGGCTGCACCATCAAGGAAAAGAAGAATAACACTCTCGTTATTCCACCATGTCCCAACTCCGAAGCCTATACCGTCCACCGTGACGATAGGCACGTTGGAGCCTTAATTGATCACTGCTTGAAGCGGTATAATCACTTCTTGAATTTCGAGAAGTTATCAAAGTATCACAAGCGTTTCCGTAACGGAGGAAAGGACTAGACCCAAGCGGCGCAAGCCGCTTTTTTTTTGCCTTTTGGTTTGCACTTGGCACAAATCCGGCTGCCGGATCGATGCCAAGTGGTCAAGGAATTATTGGCGGCGTTGTGAATAACTTTCTTTGATTTAGGGCTTGCGTTTTTCGGCCAGTGTGGTATTGTATTTACATGATGAACGACATGATGCCAACAATCGAAGAAACCATCACCCCCGACATCGCTGCTCAGATCGAGCACGAGGAGTGGCTGCGTGTGCTCCTCAAGTGGGAGCGGCGTGAGCGGTGGGAAGCTGCCGAAGCCCTGCACGGGCCTCTTCTGACTGCTGCCGAGTGGGAGCAGCACACCATCGACCAGAACGCTTGGTTCGACGAAGGTATTTGCAAGTAACACTTATGGGCTTGCGTAGCGGCCTTGGATGCTACGCCTTTCTATATCATGATTGAATTAGGAATGGAAGTCGAGGACATGAACGGTTACGTTGGTGTTGTCGCTGGCTCGCCCCGTAATGGCAAGTGGCTTATCCTGAAGGATGATGGCCGTGCTGTGCGGTTGCGTGAGGAGTACATTCGTGAGTATGATCACGAGCGTGCTGTGAGGATCACTCAGGACGATTGTCCTGCCTTCCAGAAATGGCTTGAGAAGCGAGAGCTTGCTTAACCACACCCCCCGAAAGGGGGCTTTTTTTTTGCCCTCTCTCGAGCACTTGGCACGAATCCGGCAGCCGGATCGATGCCAAGTGGTCAATCCTTTTTTTATCTTTCGTTAATCCTCTGACAGTACCTTGGGCTTAGTTCCCCAACCCAATGCGCAATTACATTCGCAGTCGCACTCGAAGACAATCAAGGGAGGGTTGTTAGAAGAGAACAAGGGCCGAGTGTTCATTACGTCTTCGGGATCATTAGAGAATTCAACCCGACAGTGTTCAGTAACCGGATCCACCATAGGCACACCAAGCTTGATTGCAAGCTTACGCTCTGCCGAGCGCCAAGTAGTAGTACGGTCTACGGTAGCAAAGTGAAACTGGCCATTCTTAACGGCCTTACCGTGCCAAGTCTTGGGGTCGAGATTCTTTTCCTTGCACTGCGCCTTGCGCCTTTCGGTATCGTACTTTTCCATATCTATTTCCTTTTGTTTATTATTAGCACCACTCTTCACCGCCACGGGGCGAGTCTGTCCACGTTGCGCCCTCGTCGTCGGAGTAAATCTCTCCGTAGCCTTCAAGGGTTGCAGTGTCGAGAGTGTGACCAAAGTCATCCCAACCGTGTATGTTGGTGACTTTATAGGCCACGCCGTTCACGGTTGCGATGGTTCCGTATTTGTTCATTTCTATCTCAGTTATTTCGTTCATAATCTTAACGCTCCATTGCGATCTGTTGGTTTACCAAGGCTACAAAGTGAAGCCTTGCCTTAAAGAAGGATTCAAAACTGCGCTCGAATCCATCGTTCCACTTGATTTTCCAAGTGCCGTTGTCGTTTATTAATTGCATTTCTTTGTTATTCATAATCTTTAGTCCCTGTCTTTCCAGTTGAGTGGGGCGTTAAACTGAGCGTCCCACTGGGCTTGCTCTTCGTCACGCTTGCGGTTGATCTCCCGCCTTCTTTTCATCTCAGCGAGCCACTCGTGGAGGTTGCTCTTGAACTCGTTTTGGTTTTCTTTGTTGTCTTTCATAATCTTTTAACTGCGTCTAGTATAGCATAGGGGGTAGGACATCCGCCGTCCTACCTGTTAAATTCTCCAATCTTTTTACCGTCGAACTTGGGGAATGGCTTGGCGGGTTCTACCGTCACGCCCAACGTGCCAAACAGGCGGTTACTGATTCGCTTGGCGTGGTCTAGGTCGTATGCCCTTATGTGGGTTTCACGGAAGGCATCGTTTTTACGCCAGAGGGCGATTCTTACTTTGAACAGTTGCTCTTTCATTTTCATCATGGGATTATGATAGCACAGAGGGTGAGACATCCGCTGTCCTACCTAAAAGAAAGTTAGATTTTTTTTCTGCTTGCACTTGGCACGAATCTGGCTCCCCGATTTATCCTTAGTGGTATACTAATGATTAGATTACATATGTGAATAACTTTTTGATTTAGAGGGTTGACTTTTTCGGGGTTTGTGGTATAGTATTATCAAGATGAACGAGGAACAACTTAACAAGCTACGAATCAAACAAGAGCAAACACGCCGAGTCTTGCAATGGGCACAAGCACAGCGGGAGATTGTATGGCGTGAACAACAGCGGGAACTGCTAAAAAGTTATAGATTAGAGAAAGAGAATTGGCTTCTAAAGCTTGAAGCTGTAGCAAATGCCACCTTGCAAAAAAGTTAAAAAAACCTCTTGACTTTTCTGAGAATTATGGTATAGTATTTACAAGATGAACGACATGAAAGAAACAATCTTCACAGTAACATTCACCAACGGCAGCAGCGTATTCATTCAGGCGATGGATGAAGGACACGCTCGCCGTATCGTAGAACGCAACAGTACAACGTGGACACGGGCCGACGACAAGGTCGAGATGATTATCGACAAGATCGAAGAAGCCAAGAACTAAAAAGATTATGAAAGACTTACTTAAAGAACTCAGCCCAGAAGAAACCGCCAAGCTCGAAGCAGCCATTGAAGCGGGTGCAACTCACGCACGGTTTACCTACGCAGACGGTAGCTTTCACCCTTACCCTATAGAGGAAATTAACCGAGGCTTGAACGCACATCGCCGTTCTCGTCTTGGCTTGGTTCTTGTCAAAGTAACCCCAGACGAAAAGTTGGCGAGCTTACCCTTTTGGAATAGCTTTGTAGATGACCGTGAGATTAACCCCCACTAAAAAATTATTATGATAAACATTGACGCAAAACTAGACACAGACCCGAACTACATCATCATTGACGGAGTGCTTCACTCGGTCATCGACCATCGTAGCTTTGACGACTTCGGCGGTACGCTTGAAAGTTTTAAGGTCATGGATGTGATGGCTAACGTGCGTGTCATCTACAGCAACGATGATGCGCTGACATTCTTTGAAGATGAGTTTGCTCCTCAGTATGAGGCTTAAGATTATGACGATAGAAGAATACATTGAAGAACAAGGCTTTACTAACGTAGCCGAAGACACATACGAATGCCCCGGCGGTCACGTGTGGCATATCGATGAGATCAAAGACCTTTGGCATCAAGAGAAACCTTTATTGAATTAATGAAAAACTATAGCAACTAAGCTACGCAGCAGGCCGGGAGGGGATAAATTTCAATCTTTCCGGCCGTTTTGATTCTTAGTATATATACGAAGGTCAAAAAATCCCCGAAGGGTATATTAAATTAGGTCTTTGTCTATATAAGGCTTATAATTATACGTGATAAAGTGGGATAAAGCTTACATGATTAATTTAGATTCCGACAAGGACAAATGGAGTTCTTTTTCTGAGTTTAAAGAATTCGAAAGATTTTCCGCTCTCGACTCAAGAGAGAAGCCTTTCATGTATAGGGATTACGGCTTCGAGCTTGCTCCTACAGACGAGTTGTTTAAATATACGATCGAATACTTCTCTCAATCCAAAGGGGCCGTAGGATGTTATTTTAGTCACTATAAAATATGGCAAGAAATAATAAAAGAAAAATATGATTGGTGCTTGGTGTTAGAAGATGACGTATGTCCTGAAAGTTTAGATTTGTTTTTTAAAAAGCGTAGTAGTTACTTTTTATCAAAAGAAGAATACAAACAGGCTGATTTTATATGTTTAAATCGAAGGGGGTTTGGGAAAAAGTCTATGAAAGGAACAGAAGCTTACTTGATCAATCAAAAAGCTGCTAAAATTTTAATAGAAGAAACAAATAATACAATTACATGTCCTGTAGATAATTATATAGGTAAAATTGGAGCAAGAGATAAAAAATTTAATTTTCAAAGATGTAGAATGATAGACAGAAATGCTGAAGCTGTTGCTTGGTCAAATAGTTCCGTGACTCAAGGTACTCCATTTTGGGTTATGATGCCTCGTGAAGATCCTGAATGTAAGGAATGTATCAAGGCAGCCGAAAAGGAAGGCGCTGAATGGGTAAGACAGCAAGATTTTTACAAATGGTGGGAAAAATGCGATGATTGATCATAAAAAAAAGTTCATATACATAAGGACTCCTAAAACAGGGTCAACAAGTATCATTAATGCTTTGTATCACCCTAAAACATCTCATTTTCATAGCAGTCCTAAATTAGATTTTGAAAAAAGAAGATTAAATGTTGAAACTTATTGGAATGGAGATAAGAATCACTATCCTTTGAGTATAATTAAACAAATAATACATCCAGAAATTATAAAAAATTATTTTAAATTTTCTTTTGTTCGTAATCCTTGGGCTAGAGTATTTTCTAGCTTTAATTACAGTTTGAGTTGGCATGAAGCTAACAGTAGTGAATTGCCGCACTATCTTATTGATAAAGATTTTAACAAATACATTGAAAACTATGATTTTTGGACAAAAACTAATAAAACTACCTACTTTGAATATACTGAAGGCTGTGACTTCATAGGTAAACAAGAAAACCTGCAAGAAGATTTTAATGAATTATGTTCTCTAATAGGTTTACAAGCAAGAGCATTAGATCATCTTAACGTAACCGACAAAAGAATAGAAAAGAAAAATATATACAATACATATACAAACCATTACAATTCCAAATCCAAAGATACAATTTATAAAAAATTTAAAAAAGATATAGAAACCTTTAACTATGAGTATTAATAAGATTTTTGAAATCGGCGTAATGAAAACGGGTACGTCTAGTCTTGGTGCAGCTTATAGACGCTTAGGCTACAAAACAATGAAGTGGCATCCTGTCGCTTATGATAGGTTTATTGAATCGGGGCATACTGATTATAAATGTTTGTTTAACATTATTGATCAATACGATGCTTTTGAAGATGGGCCTTGGCATGATTGTGACTTTAGAAAGCTAGATGAACACTACCCTAATAGTAAATTCATTATATTAGAAAGAGATGATAAAAATTGGATTCGTAGTATGGAGTTACATAACTCGCCTGCTTATGATATAAATAAAATTCCTAAGAAGTATCTTTATGATGAATGGGTGCATGATCGACTTAATACTATTGATAGAAAACTTAAATGGAAAAAAGAAAAATACAATACAATAAAAGATTACTTTAAAGATAGACAAGATGATTTATTAATTATGAATATTTGCAGCGGCGAAGGTTGGGAAAAACTTTGCCCATTCTTGAATAAAAAAATACCATCGGTGCCATTTCCAAAACATAACATTTCTCGAATGTGAATGCATAACCTTGATTATAGTCTAAAATAGTGTAACTATTATTGATTGATTATGCCAAGAAAGAAATCTTCTGATGGCACGAACAAATTAAAGATTCGTGGGGACAAAGAACTTGCAAATAACATAACCGAAATAAGCGAGAACCATGTAAAACAACATCAAGCAGAGAATCCAATAAAAACAAACATCAGGCTAAAACAATTCCCTTGGACAGAAAAGCAAAAAGAATTTTTTAAAATAGCCTTACATCCTTCTACCAATATAGTAATTGTAAAAGGACCGGCAGGTACTTCTAAAACATTATTATCTACTTATTGCGCCCTTCAGTTATTAAACATGAAGGTTATTAATAGTATTATGTATTTAAGGTCTGCCGTAGAGAGCTCCGACAAAAGCTTAGGCTTTTTGCCGGGATCAGCAGAAGATAAATTAAGATTTTTTAATTTGCCTTTTTTAGATAAATTAGATGAGCTTTTAGCTTCTACTAAAGCGGAAAAGTTGGAAACCGAGAATCGGGTTTCCATGTTTCCTGTTGCATTTGCTAGAGGAATGAATTGGACTGACAAGTGCATCATCCTCGACGAGGCACAGAACTCTACGATTAAAGAAATAACTACGGTTTTGACCCGTTTAGGGAAAAACAGTAGATGCTTCATTTTAGCAGATCCAAATCAAACGGACTTGCATGAAAATAAACAAGGCGGTATAAATAAAATCACAAAAAAATTCTCAGATGAAGAGAGCTTGCAAATGGGTATTTATACGTTCGAATTTACAGAAGAAGATATTATGAGGTCGGAATTAGTTAAATTTATTGTTTCGAAGCTTAATGAACTGTAATATAATGTTAGGGGGATTATCTAATGCCTAAAAAAAATAATGATACAAAAAAAGAAGTCGTACCTGAAGAGGAAATGGTTCCTATAGAGGTTATCGAAGAAAGCGAAACTGATAAGCAGGTAAAACTTCAAAGCATAGCTCAATCTGTTGCAGAGGTTAAAAAAATTGAAGCAGATACTCGTAGGGCTGAAGCAGAGGCTTTAAAGTCGGAGATAGAAGCTAAAAAAGTATATGGTGATTATGAAAAGATTATTTATTCTGATGATTATAATCATATTTATAGATTCTCTAAGGATGTAAATGAATTATCTGTTCGTTCATGTATGACCAAGCTTACAGAATGGCACCGTAGAGACCCAGAATGCGCCATAGAGGTGATTTTCTCGTCTCCCGGGGGTAGTATCATAGATGGATTCGAATTGTTCGATTTTTTACAAGATTTGAGGCATCAGGGTCACCACATTACTACTGGCTCTCTAGGTATGGCTGCTTCAATGGCTGGAGTGCTTCTACAAGCAGGAGATACTAGGTGGATCGGTCATCAATCTTGGATGATGATTCATAGAGCAGCTTTCGGAGCCATCGGAAAAACATATGAAATTGAGGATGAGGTTGAATTAGTAAAACGAATAGAAAATAGAATATTAGATATATTCACCTCTAGATCTAAACTATCTCAAGCTCAATTAAGAAAAAATTGGGACAGAAAAGATTGGTGGATCGACGCAGACGAGTGTAAGAAATTAAGGCTAGTAGATGATGTTAGAGCTATAATGCCTGAGCATGTCTCCGCCCCAAAGAAAAAAGCAAAAAAACCAGTTAAAAGAGCAAGGAAGAAATAAAAATGGAAATCGATTTTACCAATCAAATTATTAAAGCTAAAGAGGGTAAAACTCTCAATAAGCCTTTTAGGACTCCAAAAGGGCCAAAGAAATTTTCTGTTTACGTTAAGAACGAAAAGGGTAACGTAGTTAAAGTTAACTTTGGTGATCCCAATATGGAAATCAAACGTGATGATCCCGCTCGTAGAAAAAGCTTTCGAGCCAGACACAATTGCGACAATCCCGGGCCGAAAACAAAAGCTCGTTACTGGTCTTGTAGACAATGGCGTGGAGGTAAAAAGGTTGAAGGTGCCGAAGACTCAGAGTATGAGTGGGATGGTGAAACTCTTTTCGATCATAACGAACTGTTGACTATCAATCCAGAGTTGGCTTATGTAGAAGAAGAAATCACAGAGGAGTGTGAGGCCTGCGAAGAGGCTGAGGCTGCTCATATGAAGCCTTCTAAAGATGAAACTCACGATCAGTACATGAGTCGCTGTCAAAAAGCTGGACACTCTAAAGAAGAATGCATGAAGTCTCACGAAGGTCATTCGTTTGCAGAGAGTGAAGATTCTTCCGACGCTGCGCTTTCAGACAAACAAAAGAAACTTCCCCCTTTTATCCAAAAACAAATTTTGAAGAAAAAAGGTAAAAACTCTAAAGACGACGACAAGAAAGACGATAAGAAAGAAGAAAAGTCTAAAGCGGAATTAGATGAAAAATATGCAAGCCTTTGGGAAAATATTCGTAACAAAAAAAAACGAATGGGTAAAAACTACAAACCTGCAAAACCCGGAGATAAAGACTATCCAAAACAAGACGCTTTAAAGAAAGCTCAAGGCGAACCTAAGAAAAAGAAGAAAAAGAAAATGTCATCGTACTCTTCTGAGTATGAAATGACTGACGAAGAGTTTTCCGAAGTAATGACTTTAGAAGAGTTAGAGCTTTACAAAAACTTAGAGGTTGAAGAGTCAGAGGCCGCTAAAAGACCCGGACGTAAGTCTGGAGCTCAAACACCTGCTAAACCTAGCGAAAGAAAGAAAGGCTCTAGCAAGAATAAGAAAGGCAGCGCAGGAAAAGGTGGAGGTAGTATTACCTTCTCTGCAAAAGTCATTGAGGCTTTAAAGTCTAAAGTCAAAAGCCACAACGCTAAATCTAAAAAGAAAGTTACGTTGGGTCAGTTAAAGAAAGTATACAGAAGAGGCGCTGGAGCTTTTTCTACTTCTCATAGACCCGGAATGACTCGTGGTGGTTGGGCTATGGCTCGTGTCAACATGTTCTTAAAAATGAAAAGAGGCGGCAAAGTTAAGAAGTCTTACCGAGACGCCGATGGAGATATTTAATATGAAGAAACTATTATTAATTTGCGCATCAATATTTGCAATCGGTTGCAACTGGGGTAATTCCGGATGTTGTGACTGCGCCTGTGGAGCAGACTGTTGTTCATCCGACAAATGTCCAGTGGCCGATTGCAATTGCAAGTGCAACGAGGCAGAATAAAATGTGCAAAAGAAAAGTCAGTAAGCTTAGTCGTCTTTGGAAATGGTTCAAAGACAACTGGAAGGGTTTTTGGGAAGCTTCTATTTACCAAAGAAAAAATTCTTGTGGTATAGATTGCGGTTGCAAATCTAAAAAAGATCAACGAGACGGTAAATGAGATAAGTCTTTATGTATCTCTTGACCTAGCTTATTAATAGCTACAGCCTTTTTCCAGAGTTCATCTTTAGAATACTTTTCTTGGTCTTTTATGATAGCTAGAGAAAGCTCACCAATCTCTTCGAGCTTTTGCTGTATATCTTCAGCCTTGCCCTTTGGTAACGAATAATCCATATGGGTAATTACACCCTTTACTTACCCCGATAGTTTCTTTTACGACTTCTCTCAGTCTTTCGCCAGCCGCATTCTTCGTAAAGAAATCTACTAATAGTATTAGCAAACTTATATATTTCTCTTTCTGATTTATCCCAGAAAAAAGCATGTGCAAACTCATGTATACAAGTGTTAAGTTCTGTCTGCTTTGTATTATAAGGATTTATACAGATTTTAGGATGTTCTTCTTCTGGGTCTTCACAAATACCATCGCATTCTTCCCCAAATATCCTTTTATCTGGTTTTCTGAAAATAACTTCGTATTCTATGCCTTTACAGTTTCTAAATACGAAATTCCCATTTTTCGACTTAGCTCTCCTGCCCATATTACAATTTACACTATATAAGAATATCGTCTAATTTATATTAGATTTTAATTTTTTTTTTAATATTATATGAGAATATGAAGACTTATTGTTCAAATTGTGGTTATAAGGTAGAGTACAGAGCTGGCGAAAAGCCTAACTTTTGCCCTAAATGTGGATATTCTTTTGGGGGAGCAGCGACGGCAAATACGGCAGAGCCTTTAGAAGAGGAAATTGAGACAGAAGAGGATCATGAGTCTTTTGCTGTATCTGACGATTTTGAGCTAGACGTAGAGATTATGGATAGACCAAAATCTGCCAATAAGTTATCGGATTTAGCCGGAACATCTCAAGCTGGCTACACCTCTTCCAATGAAACAAAAAGGGGTAGGGGTAGGCCAAAAAAAGTAAAAAATGAAGATGTTTGGAGAGAGTTTAAAGATGAAGCAGGTGGTAGCCCTCATAGAGAACAAAATGAAAACTAGCTAAATGAAACCGAAGGATGGAAAGCTCAAAAACCCACCTAAAAAACGGACCACTAAAGTTGTAAAAAAGAAAACAGCTTCAGTAAAAAAGCCTCGTGCGAAAAAATTAAAATTTGAAGATTGTATAACTCAGATAGATACAGAGATAATTAAAAGAAAAAACAAATGGAATCTAACAGCTTTAGCTTGGATGGACTTTGATGATGTATCTCAAATATTGAGAATACATATATTTAAAAAATGGCACTTATACGATCAAACAAAAAAACTCACACCTTGGATTAACCGCATTATATCTAATCAAATAAAAAATCTTATACGCAATAATTATGGTAATTACGTAAGACCCTGTGTTAAGTGCGCTGCTGCAGAAGGAGATGACTTATGCGCAATTTACAAAAAACAATCTGTATCGTGTCCTTTATTTAAAAATTGGTATAAAAACAAAAAAAGTGCGTATGATACTAAACTACCCATAGCTTTAGAAAATCACTCTCAAGAAGCTTTCTCTATTCAAAATCAAGGATCTTTTGATATGGACAGCGCTTCTGGTAAACTGCACGAAAAAATGGAATCAATTTTAAAAGCTAATGAATGGTTAGTCTATAAGTTTCTATATATAGATCACTTAACAGAAGAACAAGCTGCTAAGAAGATGGGCTATAAGACAACAGAAAAAAATAGAAGCCCCGGGTATAAACAAATAAAAAATTTAAAAAAGTCTATAATCACGAAGGTTAGGAAAGTCATTTCTAATGACGAAGTAGACATATTCTAAAGTTATGGAAGAAGAAGTTTTTTTGTCTGAAGAGCAGAAAGCAAAGGTCTTGAACGAATGGAATTCAAGACCTAACGATCCTCCTTCGCTTTTAGAGTTGATTAAGGCTGCTGGTTTTGAAGATAAAGACGGTAGAAGTAAAGAAGGTAGAGCGGTAAAACAATTTCTGGCTACTAGAAAAATTAAAGCTCAAGGAGCGCAAAATTATCAACCTAAAAAGAAGATAGAGTTTAGTGAGGAAGACATAGAGTTTATATTAAACAATATGGCTATGATGAAGCCTATGGAGATGGCAAGAGTTATATTCAAAGATGAAACTCTTACTAACCTAAATCAAGAAACTCGAGCCGTACTTGAAGTCGTAAAGCAAAACGAAGGAAATATCGAGCCTTACGAGAACACTAACGAGGTTGCTACTGAAAAATACAAACCGCCAAAAACCTTTGATCAGTCCGTGGCAAGAATCAACAAATACATGCACAACGGTATTAATAAGGCTAAACTAAATATCAAACAAAAAAAAGATGTTCAAGCTTTAATTGGTTTTTTACATACATATAGATTTCAGCATCAAATCAATAGCTACGGCACTTCTACAGATAGAGACTTATTTGAGAGTAGCTTTGTGAGGTACGCTCACGATAAAAACGATTTAACAGAAGAGGAAGTAGATCAATATATTGTATTGTCAACCGAAGTAGTTATAGCTTCAAATATTCAACACAGAGTGGAGCATTTGCAAGACCTGCTTGACGACACAGCAAACGATTCAGAAGGTAGAAGAATTTCTATGGCTCTAGTAGAAGCCATCAACACAGCACAAACAGAATACAATCAATGCGTTAATAGACAAAATAAACTTTTAGAGAGTTTAAAAGAAAAGCGTAGTGACAAACTTAAGAAACAACTTCAAGAAAACGCAAGCATTTTAAATTTAGTTGAAATGTGGAAGGAAGAAGAAAGTAGAAAGCAACTTATTCAGTTGACAGAATTACGCAAAAAGACTCTTAAAGACGAGATAGAAAAATTATCTGGAATGGACGAAGTCAAGGCTAGAATTATGGGCTTGACGGATGACGAAGCTCTAAATTAGTTATGATTGCTTGCAAGGTTTGTAATAAAGAATTCGAAACAGAACGACAACTTCACGCTCACTTAAAAGCTCACAAGTTGACGATGGTTGAATATTATCAACAATACTATCCTAGGTATGACCTATACGATGGTAAAATAATTAAATTTAAAAATAAAACTCAATACTTAAGTACTGATTTTAACTCTAGGACTAATCTACGTATGTGGATGAAGAGTAAGCCCGAAGAGGAAGCTAAAGAGTACTGCGTTTCCCTAATGAAAAAAAGAATAGAGAAAAAGGGTATAGAGTACGCCCCAACTCAAGTAGAGTTAAGAACTATTATGAGTCCGCCTATTCAGTACCACGACAAACTATTTGGGTCTTATAATGACTTTTGTGAAGACTTAGGATTGAAGACTAAATTCGTATCTCCCGGAGAAATAGTCGAAGACTCAAAATGGAAAGACTCTCAATATAAAATCTACGTAGATACGAGAGAGCAGAAACCTTTAAAATTTAAAGATCGTCAAGTAGAAATTAAAACTTTAAAATTTGGAGACTACGCTTTTAGCAGTAAAGAGGCAACCTGTAATTGTTATATTGAGCGTAAAAATCTTTCAGACTTTATAGGTACTATAAGCGGCGGATACGAGCGTTTTATAAATGAGATAGAAAGAGCAAAAGAAGCTGAAGCTTACCTAGTTGTTTTAGTTGAAGATACTTTAACGAACTCTTTAAGCTTTCCGTTTCTTAGGCATATATCTAAAAAAATTAAAGCTACTCCTGAATTTATTTTTAATAGAGTTAGAGGTCTTACTCAGAGCTATCCTCATCTTCAATTTTTATTTGTTAAGGGTCGAGTAGAGTCATCTAGAATTATAGAAAAAATATTTACTAGCGGGTGCGTTCATGAAAAGATCGATCTCCAACTAGCATACGATACTAAGAAATTATAATGTGGTACGCTCCAGAAAAATACAAAAAAGATACACTTGATGTAAATCAAGAACTTCTTAAGTTGAAAGGTGATCTAGGAGAAAAAGAGGCCAAGATTACTCTTGTAAAGTTTCTAAAAGCTAATATAGGTTTTACCACGGAGCTTTTATCAGGAATTAAATTAGCACCTTTTCAAGAGCTTACTCTAAAAGGCTTATTTAATAGAAACTTTAGCATGTGCGTATGGGGTCGTGGTTGTGGCAAATCTTTTATCGCAGCAGTATATTGTTTCCTTCAGTGCATTTTCGAACCCGGAACTAAAATTATGATTGCTGGTCCGACTTTTAGAACAGCAAGAAACATTTTTACCAACTTGGAAAAACTAGTTAACTCTAAAGGCGCTGAGTTATTAAGACAGGCTTTTCATATTCCACCATCTAAAAGGAATGATCAATACGAATGGCAAATTAATGGTGGTACTATAACGGCTATTCCTTTAAGTGGTGAAAAAATTCGTGGTTTCCGTGCTAACGTCCTTTTACTTGACGAGTTTTTATTGCTTAGTGAAGACATAGTGAAGACCGTACTAATGCCTTTCTTGGTAGCTCCACAGAACATGAAAGAGCGTATTGAGATTAGAGAGATCGAAGATAAGCTCATAGCAGAAGGTTCAATGAAGGAAGCGGATAGAATGCAATTTATAAACGACTCTAAAATGATAGCCTTGTCTTCTGCAAGTTATACGTTCGAAAATTTGTATAAAACTTATAAAGAATGGATGGAAAAAATTTACTCTAAAGAAGAGTTAGACGCTAACTACTTTATATCTCAAATGGGCTACGAAGCTTTACCCGAAGAGATGATTGATACAACGATTATTGAGGAGGCTCAAAACGGTGGGCAAAGTCACTCTAGTTTCCAACGAGAGTATTGTGCTCAATTTACAGACGGCAGCGATTCTTATTTTAGTGCTAAAAAAATGTTTCACTGCACTATTGCTGACGGAGACAAACCCACGACATTACTTAAAGGTAAAGAGGGACAAAAATATATATTAGGTATTGACCCATCTTTCTCTAACAGTCCAAGCTCTGACTATTTTGCTATGTCTGTGTTAGAAATGGATGACGAAAGAAAAGAAGGCACTTTAGTTCATGGCTATGCTGTCGCTGGTGGAGACTTAAAAGATCACATTAAATATCTTTATTATATTCTTAAGAATTTTGACATCGAGATGATTTGTATTGATAATGCTGGTTATCAGTTTATTGATAGCGCTAATGAGTCTGAACTATTTTTAAAAGATAATATCAACCTTAAGTTCTTTGACTTCAACAGTGAGAAAGATGGAGTCAGCTACTCTCAAGAGCTTAAGAAGGCTAGAAGAGCTTATAATAAACAAAATGGAGCAATATGCTTCAAGCAAGTATTTACCTCAGAATTTATCAGAAAAGCTAACGAGCATCTTCAAGCATGTATAGACCATAAAAAGATTTGGTTCGCCTCTAAGACTTCTGCTCATGGAGATGTATTTACAACCACCACGAGTCAAAGGATCGATATTAAACTTACTGCAGAAGATAACGTAGGTTCTTTTATAGAGACTCAAGACGACTTAATATATCAAACAAAGAAGCAATGTGCCTTGGTAGAGGTTAAAACAACCGCTAGAGGCACACAAACCTTTGATTTACCGCATCATTTAAAAAGAAGCACTGCGGCCTCCAGAGCAAGAAAAGATAATTATACAACTTTAATGCTTGCGAACTGGGCTTTAAAGTCGTATTATGACATGATGGAGATAAATCTAGAAGATCAAGACTCTACTTTTGTGCCAAGAATGATCTAAAACTTTATTTAAGATTATTTTCGGCCTTTTTTTTAAATTTTAGATTTTTTTTATTCATCAGTGTAATATAATAAGATCATGCCAGCTAAAAAATCTCAAACTACCAATGCAAATGCAGGAAAATCTTCCATAGAGAAGAAGGCTGCAAGTAGCAGTAATGCTAAGAAAAACTCAGATTCAACGCCTTTAATGACTTCCGAGGCTTCTGCTACTGGAACGAGAAGAAACAAGTCTAGTTCAATAACTCGCACCAACAGGTTCACTAACATAGACGAGGGCATGGTTCCCTTTAGTTACTCTTTGGGCGCTTATGGTAAGTCTGGTACAAATTTAGACGTAAGGGATACGGTGATTTTATGTCAAAAGGCCTACTATAATTTTGCAGTATTTAGAAATACCATAGACTTAATGACAGAACTTTCAGTAAGTGATATTTATCTTACGGGCGGTAGCAAGAAGTCTAAAGATTTTTTTAATGCTTTTTTTAAGAAGATTAATTTAAAAAGCTTATTGGATAGATTTTTCAGAGAGTACTATAGATCTGGCAATGTTTTCATGTATAAGTTTGAAAAAAGTATCTCTAGAGAAGATGCCAAAAGATTGACTCAAACTTACGCCGCTCTGAACTCTGTAGTGATGCCTGTTAGGTATACGATCTTAAATCCTGCAGATATACAAATTAGCGGTAACATATCTTTTGCTTCGAGCAAGTTATATAAAGTTTTAAATCCTTATGAAATTATGAGGTTGAAAGACCCTCAGACTGATGAGGATAAAGAAATATTAGAAGCGTTACCAGAAGAAGCTATTAAACAGTTAAAGAGTCAAGGTAGAGGAAACAATGCTATTTTAACCATGCCTTTAGACCCAAATAAAGTAAGAGCGGTTTTCTACAAAAAGCAAGATTACGAACCCTTTGGAGTTCCAATGGGTTATCCAGTTTTAGAAGATATAAATTTTAAAGCTGAAATGAAAAAGATGGACATGGCTCTTACTAGAACCATGCAACAAATGATTCTTCTTGTAACTATGGGAACAGAGCCTGACAAGGGTGGAGTGAATCAAAAGAACTTAGCGGCAATGCAAAACCTTTTTGAAAACGAATCAATAGGTAGAGTTTTGATTGCAGATTATACTACCAAAGCAGAGTTTGTAATTCCAAAGATAGCAGACCTTTTAGATCCTAGAAAATATGAGATCGTCGATAAAGACATTCAGATAGGTCTTAATAACTTATTGGTTGGTGCAGAAAAGTTTGCAAACCAATCAGCTAAAACGGACGTTTTTATCGCTAGGCTAACTCAAGCAAGAGAAACTTTTATTAATGACTTCTTAATGCCTGAAATTAAACATATAGCTAAAACTTTAGGCATGAGAAATTATCCTACTCCTGTTTTCGAAGACATTAAACTTAAAGATACGTATAACAATAATAGAATTTATAGTCGTTTGATGGAATTGGGTATCCTAACTCCAGAAGAAGGCTTAGAAGCTCTGCAGTCTGGTAGATTACCATCTAAAGAAGAATCTTTAGACTCTCAAAAAGATTATGTAGACTATAAAGAGGAAGGATTTTTTGCTCCTATAGCCCAAAACCAAGGTCTACAACAAGGAGGAACTCAGTCTGGCAGTGGTAGGCCAGATGGAACTTCTAGCCCTCAAAACACTAAAACAGTTACTCCTATTGGGGAAAGCAAAGCGGAAAAAGTTTTTTCTTTAGAGGCGGTAAAAGATAATATGATCCTAGCCGAAAAGTTATCTAAGAAAATAGAAACAGAGCTTAAAAAGAAACATGAGTTAGATGAGTTAAGTAAAGACCAACTAGCTATTGCTTCACAGATAACAGATATTATAATTGTAAACGAAGAACCTAAATCTTGGATTAGAAAAGCTAAAGGCTATGTGACTAAGCCTATAGACAAAAATCCAGACAGGGTAAAAAGGGTACAATCTATAGCCGCTGAACATCAAGTTGACGAATACCTTGCGGGTATATTATATGCAAGCGAAAAGTAAGTCATGTTACGAAACAGAATCATTCATCAGAATGAGTTAGTGTACGTCGGCCCAGCTTTAGAATCAGGGCAAACGTACTCTTTTCCTATTACAAGCAACTTAGATAAAGTTCAGTCTGTCTCGTATAATTTTGGATATGAAAAAGCTCAAGTATCTATAGTCGGTAAATCTAGAGTTGTAGATAGACCTGTTTCTTCTAGCCCTTCCGTAGACTTAAGTGTTGAGTATTTATTAAGCTCTTTGCATAATGAAAATATGATGGGTTTAGTAATGACTCCAGAGGGAGGAAGCTCTAACTTTGCTCTACTTAGCGGTTTATCTGATGAAGAAGATAGAACTAAAGACAAAAGAAATTTATATTTAACTACAAGCACTGAAGGCGTAGATTTGTTAGGCGGAGGAAGTGGAGATGTAGAAAGCGTTTTATGTTTTCACGGGTGTCAATTAAACAGTTACGGTTTTGAATTTACTGTTGGACAAATTGCAAAAGCTAACATGTCTATGCAAGGTATAAGCGCTAGTTATTTTTCTTCTGGTACTGGACTTTCTGTGGATACTATAGATAGGCAATCTGCAACTAGATCTAGCGGCGTAAATGTTGATATGCCTATGTCAGGAGACTTTAGAGTGATTTCAAAAACTGACATATTTAGCCCAAAAAATATATCTATAGAATTTTTTGATTCAGACGGTTCTTCTTTAGATGACACAGGCTTTGCACCAATCGCAAATGATAAGGTCCAATCTTTTTCAATGAACTTTGATATTCCTAGAAGAGCTATAAATTTACCAGATCATAAAATTACTTATGATAAACTAGTTACCACTCCGATCATGGGTTCTGCTAGTATGAGTTTTATAGAGCATGGTTCAGAGAGCGGTAATCTAACTAATATGATAGATACTAATAAAAATTATAAAGTCATAGCTAGAATTAAAAATGATTCAGCGGCAGAAGTTATGAACTTTACTATGAACGACGTTAAAGTAGACGGCATAGATAATAGTCATTCTTTAGGCTCTAATAAAGAGTCAAATATTTCTCTATCTTTTCCGATAGACCCATTCGACGAAAATAAAAGTATTAATTTTAGCGGAGCTTACTAATTATCGTGTAAATATAATTAGATGTCGATAGAATTAATAACAATGGCAGCCGGAGGGCTGACTGGTTTCATATTCAGATATTTAGCAGAGCGAGCAAAAGAAAGAGCCGAAATTTACAAGATGGCTATTGGGATGAAAAAAGCCCAAGACGATTCCGCTGATAAGGCTGCTAAAAGAGTTCCAGTAGATGCAGGTAAATGGGTTAGAAGAGCAATCGTTTGCGCTATCTTATTTGCTGTAGTACTTGCTCCATTCATTTTATCAATCACAGGTCACTCTACAATCGTTCAAGTAGAAACAGAAGCTCCAACTTGGTTCTTTGGTTTGTTTGGCGGAGGTACGGAAGTTTTATTCGTAGAGATGAAAGGATACCTCATGGTGCCAGAGGTAAGGCAGGCTTTAACAGCTATCATAGGATTTTATTTCGGAAATGCAGCAGCTAAAACGAAGTGAGATTGTTTTACTATTTAAGCTTGCCGGTATGAAGGCATCTATTTTATTGATCATTTGTTTTTTTGTGGGGTGTCTCTCTGGGTGCAAAACTGGAGGTTCTTGGGTTCAATCTAGTTCTCCTAATGTTACGGTTGTGTCCCCAAGTACTCTAACAAAAACTCCCACAGGAACTTATAGTCTAAAAAATGGTAACACTGCGCCCAAGCAAGACAAAGTATCTAGACAAGATATACCTCAAGTAATTAACGAGCCTCAAAAAACAGAAAGTAAAACACTTTCAAAAAAAATTCAGGGAGAAGCTGTAAAGTCTAAACCTGTAGCGCCTGCTAATTCTAGCGCTGAAGCTCAACCTTTACCAGCCGCAGAAGTTGAAGCTGCTAATGGTGATTACGAACATAAGCCTATAGAGATAGTCGATATAGCGATGAACGTTATTCCTGAGAATAATAATGCAGGAGTAAAAGTTGATAAAACTCCAGATACAGTTATTATAAATGAAGACGAAATGAAAATAGATTGGCCCGCATTAATATTCTTTTACTTTATAGCTATCATGGTTTTAATTTTAACTTGGATGGTTTATGATTTAATAAAAGATTTTATTTACAATAAAGATAGATCACAAAATCCATTTTCTAAAAAAGAAAAAGTAAAAGAAAATAAAAGCTCTATAAATAATAGTAAAAAATTAAAAAGAGCGTCAAAACGACAATAATACTAAACATCACATTAAAAATTTTAACCACGGTTTATCGCCGTGGTTTTTTTGTGGTGTAATAAAAAATAGGATTATTTGTCATGAAATTTTTAAAAGAAGCATCAACTAGTATTTGGGCGTTAGTGCATCAAAACTCTAACGTCGTCATCACCACCTTAGTTTGTTTAATGTTTTTTTTCTGTTATAAGATATCTAACGACACAAAGCATTACGAAGAATTACATAATCTTCAAATGGAAAACATTATGATATCTAACGAGCTAGGTCAATCTATTGATTTGTTAAATGAGCAGGCTAGAAACATGAATTCTATGGAAGATGTTCTAGAAGCCAGAACTCAACAAATTAATGAGATGGGAGCGTTCTTGAACGTTCTTATCAAAAAGCTACAGAGCTTAGGTGAGTGGCCTCTCAAACCAGACTCATTACCTAAACCCGGTGATCCTGCTAGAAGCGAAGCTTAAGGGGGTTGCCATGAAAAAAAATGTACGCTTGTTAAACAAGCAGAATAAGCATTGGTATTCTCACGAAAAAAATACCAAATGGGCCATACAAGATAAAGAAGGAAACTGGTGGCTTGTAAATGGGTCAGAGTTTCCTGAGAAAAAAATAGAGGAGGACGAAGAAGTGAAATGTGGATTACCACCATCTTTTGATTTTAAAAAGTTTATAGTTAGAATTCTCATTTGTGCTGGAGTAGGAATTGTAATAGGCTTAGGCCTTGGTTTAATAATGGCTATTGCAGCGTCATGAGTAGATTACTTATATTATTTTTAATTTGTAGTTACCTGTCTTTATTTAATACGGGATGCTCTATACTTCATCCTAACTCTCTAGAAAAAGAAAAAGGCTATTACACGAACCACTTAAGCTCTTGTGGTCCTAGAGCAGTTCAAAAAGCTGTAATGGATTTGAGAAAAGTTGGAATATGGAATAAAAGATATATCACTCTTCTGGAAGTAGGTAGAGACATTCAAGATAATGGCGGTAACTCTTTTAGATTAATTTTATCTTTATTTCATCATGAAGCGGTTCAGATAACTTTTCCTTATGAAGTGAAAAGGTATTTTGAAAAGCAAGGCTTACAGGTAACTGAAGTAGATTCTCTAAACGGTTTAGATTCTAAAGTCGATACTGCTGTTGTATTAATTAGAGACGGAGCTATTACCAATAAATGGCACTGGCTATGCTTTCCTAAAGATAGCAACATTGAAACGCACTTCGGGGAAGATACTAAAATACATCTAATATTCTTAGTTAAAAAAGTTTAATTTTTTTCTTGTGATTTTTTCATTAACGGCTATAATGTCCTGAATATGAAAAAGTTATATATGTTAATTGCCGTGCTACCCTTGTTTATCTTGGGTACTACTGGCTGTAGTTCAACCTGTAAGCTTCCCTCTGTAACAGTGGGGGGAGCCGCAAATAAAAACGCCCTTGTTGGGGCTTCTTTGGGTAAAGAAGGAGTCAGCGTCACCGCACCCTTGGTGAATGTAGACGTCCCTTTCCCAACTGCTTCTGTTGACAAATAATCCAAAAGACTAGAAGCTATCTAAAAACAAACCTTGCGTTCTGAACTGAATGCAAGGTTTTTTTATTTTTTTTTATAATTTTAAATATCTTTGCTTATAATTATCGTGTATTTATAGTTGAGGGACTTTAATTAAAAAATGGATAGCTTGGTATTCGAAAATCCTGAACTGAACAACAATAGATCTAGCGAGCAAAGCCCAGAGGCTGAGCAGCAAGACGCTATTGATTTTTCTAATATGATTGTTGCTTTACTGGAAGACCTCAGTGAAGATATCAAAGAAATAGACTTAGAAGATTTAAAATCTGTTTATAGACAATCTGAGGATACTTACCCTAAAGAATCTAATTTCGACCTAAATGCTTGGGCTATAGCAAAAGTAAATATGTTTATAAGGCTAAAAACAGAAGGATTAAAAAGGCAAGCTGATTTAAAAAGCTCTTCTGCAGGCCAATTATTAGAAGAAATAACAGAATTACAATTAGAGTCCCCTTCCACTCAAGAAACATTAGAATACATAGACGCTACTCAAAGTTGGAGTCCCTCAAATGAAGATTTTGATCTAGCGAATCAATATATTAAAAAATACGACTTAAATTTTACTTTCTCTAGTCTAGATGATTTGTACATCGAAGAATATAAACCAATAGAGTTTGAGCTAGAGTAAATAAAAAGTGTAAATTATTAATACATTATGAAACAATTTAAATTTACAACCATATTTAGTTCAGAAGTAAAACCTCTTGTTTCTGAGGAAAAAGACGCTTATTTGGCGTTGGCGGCATTATCTAATATAGGAGATTTAGTTCCCGAGGTTGACACTGAGAAAAACGTTGACCTTCTTCCCGTGGCTTTTAATGCTTTTGTGGCTAATAGAGTAAATAAAAATCATGATGTCATTAATACTGAAGCTGCATTATCTATCGCCAATCATTTTATTAATAAACCTATTAATATTGAACATAATAGAGATAAAGTTATTGGTACTGTTTTAACCGCTGGGTTTAGTGAGTTTGGAACTGATAGACCTTTAAGCGAAGAAGATATTAAGGGTATGAAAGGCCCGTTTAACGTTACTTTAGGAGGCGTTATTTGGAAAAGCGTTAATCAAGATGTAGCAAATTTAATTGAGGATTCTAGTGATCCGACTAGTGAAAACTACCTAAAAGTCTCTGCTAGTTGGGAATTAGGGTTCTCTGAGTACGAATTAGTCACAATGAGTTCAGACGATAAAAACATCGAAAACGGTGAATATATAACAGATCAAAAGCTTGTGGCTGAATTGCAAAATAATTTAAAAAGTTTTGGTGGTGATGGTCTAACCGAAGATGGTAAGTTCTTGTATAGACACGTTATCGGGAACATTGTTCCTTTAGGTATCGGTCTTACAGAAACACCAGCTGCAGAGGTTAAGGGTATCGTGACTAAAAAGGCAGAAGCCAACATTGTGGAAGAGGGGGAAGTTCCTGTAGAATCGCAACCCGAAAGCATTTCACAAGAAAAAGAAATAAATGTAAAAAATAAGTATATATCGAAAGATAAAATCATGAAAATTAATAGCATAAATGACATCACGGATGACAATCTGAAAGAGGTGTCTGCTTCTGCTATATCGGATTTCATCCAGAAAGAGCTCGAGTCCGCCTCCGAGCAATTTTCTGCTGAGAAGCAGGAAGTTGAATCTGCTCTTAAGGAAGCCGAAGAGAAGCACGAGACTCTTTCAAAAGATCATGACGAATTAAAAACAAACATGGAAGCTATCCAAACAGAGCTCGAAACTCTTCAGGCTGAAAAGCTTGAGAAGGAGCGCCAAGAAGCTTTCAATAATCGTATGTCCGCTATGGACGAAGAGTATGACCTGAGCGACGAAGATCGTGAAGTCATCGCTTCAGACATTAAAGACTTAAACGAAGAAGATTTCGAAGCTTATTCGAATAAGATGGCTGTTTTACTTTCTGCAAAGAATCGTAAAGCTCTCGCCGCTGCTGAAGAACAAGCTGAAAAAATTTCCAACGAAACCGAAGAAGAAGCGAAAGCTTCCGAAGAGGTGAAGGAAGAACAAGCCGAAGCCACCGCTGAAGAAGCAGTGGAAGAGGTGTTAGAAGAAACTGAAATCAAAGCCGAGGTGCCCGTTAGCACTGCTGCCGAAGAGCCAAGCGTGTATGATAAATACAAAGCTGCGTTCGACATGGACGGATTTGAATTTAAACGATAAAAAATTTAATATAAATTATTAAGGAAAAATATCATGGCTAAATTATTACCATTTAGAGACTACGACGAGCACGACGTATTGAACCTTTTTGCGTTCGATTACGCCGGGACAAGCGTCACTAGAGGTGCTTTGGTGAAGATTAAGTCCAGCGCTGGGTGGAATGCCGCTCAAGAGTTGGACCAGTCTAACAGCATGGTTGGCTTTACTTTAAACAACGTAGTGAGCGATCGCTACGCTGTTTCTGCTAGAGTTCAGCTTGCTGGTTCAGGCGATAATCCTCTCGGAATGCTCCTTTACGACGTAGCTGAAACTGACGAGAACGGCGAAAAGCTGATCTATAACCCACGTAAAGCTGCCGAAATGCAAACTACCGTTAGCGGTCAAGCTGTACCTATTCTTACCAAGGGCGTTGTGCTCGTTTCTGGTATTGACGGTACTGTTACCGAAGGCGGATTAGCTTATTGCGGAACCGGAACGGCTGACGGTGGAATCACTGCCACTGCTGGTGGAACGAAGAAGAAGATCGGTAGATTCTTAGGAACTACTGGCGCTAACGGAGAAGCCTTGCTTCACCTTGACGTCAATATCGACCTCTAATACTTAACTATAAGGAATTAATCTTATGAAATTAAAATTAAAAAATACTCCTGAACAGGTTGAGTTAGTGAAAGCCCTTGGTTCCAAGGATGCAACCGTAGCGAGAGAAGCTCAAGAAGCTTTTGCTGCTTTTATCGGACCTGTTATCCAAAAGGTTATCAAGCAATCTGCTACCGCTGGCGCAATCTACACAGACGTCACTTATGACGAAGACGATAATCCAAGCTACCCGTTAGACTTGTATTATGATCAATCCGCTGGTCATGTAACCGTATGGTCACAAAGCATGGCTGGAGGTTTACCAACCTCGCTAACTGAAGGCGTTAAAGAGCTTAAAATCTCTACTTACAGACTTGATGCTGCTGTTTCTTTACTTAAGAAATATGCTCGTAAGTCTCGTTTGGACGTCGTCAGCAAAGCTCTCGAGCGTATGTCTCAAGAGGTTTTAGTGAAGCAAGAGCGTAACGCTTGGGCCGTCATTTTGAAGGCTTTGGCTAACTCTAGCTCTACTAATTCTGGGGCTGCTAATAGTGGTCACATTTTAGCGACCAATAAAGAAAGCGAATTCTCTGTTGCAGACATCAGTCGTCTGATGACTCACATGAAGAGAATTAGTGCTTCTTTCGCCAACGGTACTTCTGATCCTTCGGACTCGTTTGGTCTTACCGACCTTTACGTGAGCCCAGAGGTTCTTGAGCAAATCCGTAGCTTCGCTTACAATCCGTTGAATACTCGTAACGCCAGCAATGGTGTAATGGGTCTTCCTGATAACGTTCGTGAAGACGTATGGCGTGGTGCTGGAATGAGCGAGATCTACGGTGTTTCGATCCATGATCTTGTAGAATTGGGTATTTCCAAGAAATACAACACCCTGTTCGGTACGTTCGCTCAGAACGGTATCGCTCACACTGGTTCTACTGAGATCGGTGCTCAAAGCACTAACTTCGCTACTGCTGATGATGAGATCTTGATCGGTGTGGATGCTTCTAAAGAAGCATTTATCCGTCCTGTTGCTCAGAACGCAGATAATGGTGCTACGTTCACTGCACTTCCTGATGACCAGTTCACCCAAAGAGCCGACAAGGTTGGCTTCTACGGTGCGATGGAAGAGGGTCGTGTTTGTATCGACGCTAGAGCCGTTGCTGGCTTGGTTATGTAATCGTAACCGACTTTTACTCACAACTCGGGGCTTCGGCCCCGAGTTTTTTTTTATTTTGGGGTAGTAACTACTATTATGTGTAAAATATTGAGTATAGTAGGGCTTTAAACAAATGAAATATAGCGTTCCAGATCATCAAAAAGAGTATAAATTAGGTCAAAAAAAATATACAGAAATAGGTTACCCCGGAGGAAAATCTGTAAAAGTATATGAAGACGGCTCTCTGGAGGCTCACTCTTTCGTGGATAAAGATCACGAAAATTTAGATTATGATTTTGATAAAAAAGCAAACAAGGTTTTCTTCAGAAAAAACATCAATGATACTTTAGGCATTAAATATATCCCTAATGCGTTTCAGGTATATTATGAAGCAGTTTGCAATAAAACTTTTTCTATTGTAAATTCTTTCGGAAAAATTTTAGGCGGCTTGAAATCGATACCATTAAAAACAATGGGCAGATATAAGCACGCTAAGAGAGTTATTCGCAGAGAAATAGACGCTTTATTAAAAAATAAAAAAAGCTTTTTATTTACTAATGAAACGTATTCAGGAGAAAGACAAGTAAAGCCTTACAAACAAAGTACAAGATTTGGACCCTATAACTATCCAGTTAAATTAAAAGTAGATAGGGAAGTAGACATAATTAAAGATTTGGTTGTTATTACGACTGGATCTTTTGTAGCTGGCTCTTCAAATAAAGTTTACGATAAGACTACTGACAAAATAGTTTATGTGTCTCCACATGTAGAAAAAACAACATCTGGTATTTGTACTACTTCGACAGGAGTAAACTATTTAGGTAATACTAGTATAACTACAGGTCAGAATTTAAGTGCAGGATTTACAAGTGAAGTATCAATAAACTATATTACCTCTGAAGATTTTACAATTCCTAGCGGTTCGTATTTAAATGGTTCTGGAGAATATAAACAGCATTTAGCAACAGCTTCAAACACAGCAGCTAATAATTATACTTTGTCGTCAACTCCTTCTTCGACAATGTTTTCTTACTATAATCCAAATTTATCATCTAAAATATCAAACTCTGTTTGGGATGGAGTTATACCAAGCGGAGCTTGGTTTTCTATTGATACTTGGTCATACAATAGTGAATACGTAGGCTTTGACGGAGATTTAGTTATCGAGCCTGTTGATCAATCTTTAGGAATTACAATGTCCTTAGATGTGGTAGCTACAGGAGATGACTCTAGAGGATATGAAGAAGCTTATCAAAGAGCTTTGAACAAAGCCGATTCAGTATTTCATAAAAAACTTAATAAAACATTAATTGCTTCTGGATACAAGCATGAAAGTAAAAATTATACCCGTTTCGCAAATATGATTTACAAGAGCGCTCAAGGATTTTACGATTCGTCAAGCAATAAACTATTGCCTGATTATGATCTAGAAAAATCTGTTAATCCTACTGGACAAAATTTTTCTTACTCTAAAGAATTAAGTGATAGCCATATCAGTTCTGCAGCTACATCTGCAAACGCTGGCAATACTACAACCTCTACTACAACATCTAGTTCCTCCAGCTCTAGCTCTTCTAGCTCTAGCTCTTCTAGTTCTAGCAGTAGTTCTAGCAGTAGTTCTAGTAGCTCCTCTGGCGGAGGGTCGAGCTCAGGTTATTAAAAGGATTTTTTGAATGAAATATTATAATAAAATTAATAGAAACTTTAAGGTTAAGGCTAGGCTATATTTTAATGAACTATCTCACAATAGGTCTCTTGATAGCACCCCTAGATTTTTCGTTAAAATACATTCTTTAAAGACTTTAGAAAGAGTAGGCTTTACTCAAAAAGCTGAAGATAATTCATACCTGCAATATCAACCAAATCTTTATGGCGGTAAAAAAGAGACTTACTTAAATGAAGTTAAAGTAGATGAATTGATAAGTGATTTAAATTCTAAACCACCTTACGGATACGATACCGGAATTAGTGGAAGTTTAGATGCTTATGAAAACGCAGTAAAATATGACGCTGGTTATCAAGCTTTTTATAAAAAGTTTTGGAATGAAAACCCTAGTAAAATTCAAACTAGCGATGC